>Ga0065711_1001084_pt1 | contig 91200 bp, 78 predicted proteins | sample Hoacrofraction12_FD_59098 | JGI IMG/M metagenome (GOLD analysis project Ga0065711, IMG submission 59098) | Hoatzin crop microbial communities from Cojedes, Venezuela - Epithelial fraction 12 v2 (version 2) | ecosystem: Host-associated > Birds > Digestive system > Esophagus > Crop | place... | reverse complement strand
GGGGGGGGGGGGTGTTGCATGTCCCTGTGTGCAAATGTGCGTTTCCCTACGTTTGCTCCCATTTAAAAATGGGAAGTGTTTTCTTGTGTGTAGTTGTACAAATGTTCGTATACTGTATAAAGTTTCAAGCGTTGTTTTGGTGAGAGGCAGCGCCTTGGTAACCATCTCTGATGCTGGAAGTGTCCTTTGTTTCACCGTGCCTCAGTTGCTACAGCTGTTAATGAAAAAAGCAGCGAGCAAACTTCATATTGCATCTTCCTCCTCTGAGGCTCAGTGGTTAACACTGTGGTAGATCTGGCCAATACTGTCCCTTTCCAGTAGCAACCTGAATCACTTTCACTGTGCCCATCTGTGGCAGAGGGAAGTAGTGAAAGCTTCTGAAGAGCAGGCAGGTTCCTCCCCTCACGCACCCTCCCGCCCTCCTGGGAGATGGGAGAGATGCCCGAGTGGTTCCTCTTCTTCGCAGGTGCTCTCCTTAGATGGGTTCCTAGAAGAGCGCTGGATTTACAGGGGGGAGGGAAAGGCCGAGAGGGGTCCAGCTCCCCGAGCACCAACCCCTGTGCTGTGCATCTGCGAAATGAAACAGGGGTGGTCACACAGCTGTGCAGCCACCACTCAGTGCCACCGCCCTCTGCCTCTCAAGGACAGCAGGGTGACCGTCTTGGAGATGCACCGCTGTCACTGCCCCTAACATGGTGTGACTTAGTGTATCAGTGAGTTGTCACTGAGTGTCTCGTTAGGGGTGGTGATGGTGCTTTTCCAGCGTAGGAACCCAGGGATAATCTAACCAGGAAAGCGATGGTACCTGTATGGCAGCTACCTCAGCGCTTTGCTTTCTCACTCGCTCCATCCCAGGCTGGTTGTCCACCCTCACACGAGGCCGGGCAAGGGAGACCGTAACTCAGAGCCACACATCCATTCACTTTTCTTGCCTCACCGGGCAAACAAAACCCATGTTGAAATCCACTGGCAGGCAGCATCCATGATTTTGAATAGTAAATACAAATCTCTCCCTCTCTGTCTCTCTCTCTCTCTGTTATTAAGCTGACAGGCACTTAGCCAATTATCCAGTCATCATCTCAGCTGTATTTATGGAGGAGGAAGAGACAACGCACACAGCTCTTGTCTTCAGGGCTTCAGCTGAGTCTCCCTTGTGTGCTGTAGCATTTTCCCTCTTGCGAGCTGCTTAGGACGCTCAGGGAAAGAAACCAATGCAAGGGATGGGTTGAGGAGAGGGAGGGGGGAGAAGGGTCTGCTCCCCCAGACCAGGCATGCGGCAGAGCTGTCACTGTTTGCCATTATTTTTGTGTTTAAATTTGGCAGAGCACGCGTGCCTTTGTTGCATAAGGTTGTGGTGGATGGGAAACGCGATGGCTGCGAGTACTTGCAAAGTCGTTTTTGCTGTGACAGGGCCGAGAGTCAGGAACTGTGCAGCGGCAGACGGTGAGCCTGTGCCTTAAAGTAAGGGGGCCACGTGTGCCTTGGGGACGAGAGTGAATCTGTGACTTGGAGCCAAGAGGCACCCCTAAGCCCTGATGAGGTATTGTGGCTAGAACATATAGCCTGTGCTGGCTGAAGTGTTTACTCCAAACAGCAAAATTTAGGCAAATAGCACTGAAGTGTTCTGTGAATATTTTCATGAATGTTAAAAATGAATTCACTTTGGCTGCAGCTGTGCTTCCTTTGTGTGTGTGCATGTGCATCTCTTTTTCCCTTCCCCTTGTGAATAATCTGAGTGGATGAGTTTTCCTTGCCCTGGCGTTCACGGACAGAACATTTTAAACAGGTTCATAGCTGAGCAAACAAGGCTCTAGCTGCAACTTCTGCAGCTGGAAGTCCCTGGCTGTACAGATTTGCAGGCATGCGCCCCTTCCTCCCCCCCAGACGCTGACTTTGAGCGGATGCCTGTGATGCTCTTGATAGTGTTTATATAGGATGCTGCTTGGGGAGCACTGGACATGGTTCTTACAACCCCTCATCAGAGCCTGGGCATAAAAGCAGTGGAACAAGTGAGACTGAGCTGATCGCAGCATGAGCCACGATAATTTATGTGCATGTGACAAGAGAAAATTACCTTTAAACTCTGCACCCAACCAATCAATCTTACAGCAGCCTGTTTTTGCTAGGAAGGGTGCCTCGGGCCAAGCGTATCAAGCTCAGGAAAGGAAAGGTTAAAATGTTCTAACATCATTATCTCTTTCTTTTCAGTCGGAGGAGAGGAGCCACAGTGACAAAGCCTAGCTGACTCCTTCGTAGTGAGCTGCATTCCCACCCCCAGCCCAGATTCCCAGCAGGAATCAGCAAGAATTGGTCCACGATCAGGCCCCATGTTTATCTTGTCAGGGAACAGAAAGGAGAGCGTGTGACAGAGGGGACCAGGCATAAATAAGCATGCTGGAACTGGAAAATGCTGAAGAGGGGAGAAAAACACCACTCCCACAAGGTAGCAACCCTACTGAGTGCTGCAGGTGGCACAGGGACGTTGGGAAACCCCCCATCCGTTCCGGGGCGTCCTCTGAGCTTCGAGAAAAGTGAATTCAGGGATTGATTACTCCCTGAAAAATTGTTGTCCTCTCTCTGCCAAACACAATATAATATGTTGTGTAGTCTCCCTGCCTGCAGCTATAGAGCAGGGAGCCTGCACCAGCTGAGGCAGTTGTTTACTGGGGCTTCGTGGGGGAAGGGGCACTTGAGCCTGGCTCCTCGTATGAGCAGGGACACCTGTGAGCCGCCGCTCAGGTGAACCCCTTTGTCCCTTCAGAGCAGGCAGGTCTATCAATAGTCACCTCGAGTCAAAGGGCAGGAGGGAGGTTTTAAGCTGGTGGAAGCAGCTGGGGAGGGACTGCTGCAGCCTGCCCTGCCCCTGTTGCCGTCTGGAGCCCCCTAAGCCTTCGGTGCGCTGGTTAAACAGGGATGGTCCTTCCACAGCCACCGGCCGTTTCTCAGACAGACTCTGTCCCCCACTTCCAGCTCCCTGGACTGGCCCTGCAGCCTTATCCTGGCTTGGTTCCTGACAGCAGGGTGAGGACCTCAGAGCCTCACAGCGTACCGGGCACCCACACACCCTTCTCCCCTGCCATGGGGACATCTCCCACCACCACCGCTTTGCTTCCTGAGCAGCAGAACCTGCAGGGACCTCGCTACCCCAGCGCTCAACCCTGGCCACAGCAGATCACTCCTTTCTAGGCAACCCCTTTTGGATGCACTGGCTAGCTTTCCCTCGCCGGTCACTGCTGTCACCACCCAGCTACCCTGTGCCACCGACCATCAGGGCGGCTGGCAGCACCACAGAGAGGCAGTCGGGGCTGGAGCAAACGTGAAGGAGCAAGGGAGCAAGCTGCTCTCCAGAGCCTTTCGAGACGCCACAGCAAAATGACACAGACATCTGCACAGCTGCTGGCGCGCACCCGCCGTACACCCGCACAGGAGTATTTGTCTGTTGCTTGGACTACGCTGCTATGTGATTTAAAGAAGTCCTGGGTGAGGCAGGGCTGAGGTGGGGTGCTGGCTGTGTGCTCAGACAGGCCTTACGCGTGCAAACGAGCACCCTGTGAGTAGCTGACTTTGGGTCCTTTAAACCACGGACCTTGTGATAAGCTAAGCACATGCAGCCCCCTTGTAGCGGCTTTCCCCTTCAACTTTCCCACTAATGGCGGTCATCTGAAATGGATCAACTTGTTGATGGGGGGGATGGATAGGGGCAGGCTCCGGGTAGTACTGGCCTCATGTTTATTAAAAAAACAAATAGAACCAAGACAGAAAGCATAAAGAAGCGCGCATAGTCAGATAGACTTCCTCACCTGTATGCTACATAAGGCAGCCATAGTTTTGGGCAGTAAACAGTTCAGGGCAGCTGTCCCATCCCACTCAGAGGAGTAAGGGGAAGGTGAGGTTTTTAATTCTCTGTGCGGTACTGAAGAGTCATAACAATGACCAAGAGGCTTGACTGAAAACAAAGCTTTACTGGAATGCAGTGGAATTACGAAAGATGATAACTTTGCAACTTCATAACATTACTTCTAGCGCAGTGGGGTTGGAAACGGATATTGACTTGGCAAAGGTTTTCAACAACACAATGTCTGATTTCACAAAACCACAGAATATATCAGGCTAACAAACTTACAACAACATTACTCTTATGTGTCCAGAAAGACAGAGAGAGGAAAACGAAAGACAAGATAAGAGAAGAAATAAGAGAAAAGATATCACCACCTTTGGATCCAGCTGGTGGTCTCTGAGCTGGTGGTCGGGGTCCTCCGGTGGTGGGTGTGCACTGCAAGGGTCTGGTCCCCTCTCCTTTTATACCGTTCAGTACCTGTTTCGTAGCTTCCTGAAAGTTCTCAAAAATGAGTCAGTGGTCACGGGGTGGGGTGGGGTCTTGGTGGTTTTGCGGTCGTGTCTCCCATCCTGTCACCCCCCCGCCTTCCCCGCCTCGTAATGTTGGTCGCTGCCTTGCACAAGTGCTTAACTGCCTTGGCTAGGCAACATAGGTGGTTTTGCAAGCCAGCACCCTGCCTCTGCAGGCTTTCCTCATCTTCCACACTTCCTTATCAAGATGAGGAAGTTCCCAAAGCACAGTGCTTGCTTTAGGAGTTTGCTGAATTCCGTGTCTTCGTCTGGGTTTCTCAAGAGGATGTTTGTGACAATTGCTTACTTTGGCCTGGGGCTGTGCAGCGGCATATGGGGGCAGTACATCTTCGAGTGTGCTAAATGTGAGCAGCAGTAATAGGAGATCCCATCCTAATGAGGAACAGAAAAGGAGTTACCTCCTTCACCAGCTAGACCCACTCCTTAGGTCCTGTTACTGTTATACCTACTGCTGAGGCTTGGAGTATGCCCAAAGCCTTTGAGTTGTGCACATGCTGTACCTCATCTGCCTTCCCTCCACTGCCATCCTTGTCTGTCTCTTTCCAGCAAGGAAAGGGGAGAGCATGTTTGCAGAAATTTGTCCTCTGAGAGAGAAAGGATGGGTAAGTTCATCAGAGACAGAGCTGAAATCTCTCTCTCCTGTCTCCCCTCTTGCAAATCACACCCAGCTCCCTCTGCTTGGCACACTCCCCCATCCAGCCTGCCACCTTGCTCGATGAAGTTGTCTGTCACATCTCTTCCTGCCCTTCTCTATCCTCTCCCTCCCTCCTTTGCTTTCTCACTCTGTCTCAATCTGTCTCCTCCTCACCCTTCACCCCTCCCCAACACATGTCCTTATTACTGACTCCAGCCCTGTCCCTCTCTTCGTTTCTCTCTCTCTGCTCAACTCTGATCTCCTTTGAATTTCCCTCCCTTATGGACCTGGGAATAAGAACAAGGGGCTGGGGGAAAAGGAGAGAAGGATGGAGGAGCCCCACAGTGACTGCAGTGCCCTGGCTTTTCTGCTGTAGGTGATAGAGCAGGCTCTCTTGTCGGGCATGGCCACTCAGTCTGTGCTTTGTATTCAGGCTGGGCCTGCAGAGTATTCCCAGTGTATTTATTTTCTGTTCCTGCACAGAATGCCTGGTGCCTGTTGATCCTGAGAGCTCCTAGGAGGGGGAGGTGTGAGAGGGCTAGTAAGTAGTGAAGGCTGCGTCACCAGTGAAGTTCTTTCTCTTGCTAGCAGGAATGTAGTTGGATGCACGTTGCATCCCAGTGACCTGCTTCTGCTGCTTTCAATTCCAGCCCAAGCTGGAAATAGAAGGAGAGCCCGTTCATTGATGAGGTGGTTGACATGTAAGAGCTGAGGCTGCAGGCTGGTGCGAAAGCCGCCTTGATTCTGTCAGCAGAGGAACATGCTGCAGTGCTTGCTTGGTGTGTTGTGATTCTGCTGCTGGAAGTTGGAAGGTTGTGGCTGCGGGCTTTTTTTCGCACAGTCGTAGCTCTTTCTTGGGTGAGAAGCTTGACATTCCTGCATGATGCTGGTGTGGGGTGACACAGATCAGTACTGGGGTGCAGACCTGAGATCATCTTCTGCAGGTGGCCAAAGAAGGCAGATGCATTTAAAAGACAGTGGTGATGCAATGTTATGGAAGGTCCTCAGTGTTCAAAGTGCCAGACCTCTCTGGCCTTGAAGAGAAGCAGCGGATCTTTAGCTTGTGAGTTAGGATCGTTACAGCCAGATTTGTCCACTGCAGGCGGTGCTTTGCAGGAGCTCAGGATACAGCCCCACATGTTTGGCATGGAATCATAAGATGCTACAGAAAACTAAAACCAGCTGCTGGTGCTGTAGCAGAGATGTTCCTCAGTGCTGATCACCTTGTATTATCCTCCTGTGGTACTTCCTTTCTGTGAGGCTGGGACTCTGAAGCCTTTGTGAAAACCCGAGCATCCTGACTGCTTTTACACCTAAGGGAAACCTGAGATTGGCATCCGTAATCAGGAGCAGAAGGTGTTGCAGGCAATCTGTCTTCCTAGCACTGCATTAAACCCATTTTTGTTCTTTCAGCTAAATATCAAATTATCTGTCCACCCACACATCCTCCCCACTGCATCAACTGTGCGTAGTGATGGGCCATCTGTAGGACTTTTACCCGGACAAGAGGGTCCACAGGGGTTCTTGCGTAACATGCTTCATGTGTATTCATTGGCCTTTAGAGTGGCATTTCTTCCCTTCCTCTTCTCCTGGCTGGTCTCCAGTACTGGCAATGAGTCAGAGGCATGCAGGTCTATCCATTTGAAAAGTGTGTCCCAAGGTGGAGAAACATGTGCAGCTTTCTTCTTACCTAGAGTTGGGAAGTGGTGCTTAAATGGAGGCCAGGTGGGTCAAGGACCTTGGACATAGTCAGATCAGTTAGCCTTTCATATGCCTTTTTTTTCCCCCTGGAGCTCAAAGTGCGAGCAGCATCCAGCTCCCAGCGAAGAGAGAACGAAGGGTGTGCAGCAGATTTTACAGCATTGTTCAGTGTTTTGCTGAAGCCACACTGTGCTCTGCTCTAGCTGTGTCTCTGCTCTGGGGGTAGTGTTGCCTGCTTCCCAATCGCTGGAGTCCTCTGTCTACCTGGGGTACTTTATGTTTCTAGGGAGATGTAGACCAGTTGGATGTAGTCCAGAAGAGAGCAGTGGGAATGATCAGAGGTCTCGACAGCACAGTCAGTGAGGAGGGATGGATGGAAATGGGGCTGTTAGGCCTAAAGAAGAGAGGACCAAACACAAGATGTGAGTAACAGCGTGTGTGTACTTAAGATACAAAAGAAAAGAATGATCTCTTCTGCAGCAGAAGACAAGGAGGAATGGTTTAAGATTGCAGCAAGAAAGACAGGCTGAGTGTCAGTAAGAACTCTGCAACAGTATAGATAGCAAAACATTGAATCAAATTGCCTTGGGAGGCAGTGTATCTCCATCACTGGAAGGCTTTAAGGACAGACTAGACATGTACGAGGAGTGACAGATGCCACAAATGACAAAATAGAGCTGATCCATCCCTCACAGAGAAGAACTGACTAGATGGTTCCTTTGGGTCTATTCCACCTCTGCTTCTCAGTTCTGTGAAGCCTTCAGGCTCAGAGAGTGGCAGGAGCATGGGGCAGAAACACAGCTGAAAGGTCCAGAGAAGTGCCTCAGCAGGAAGCCAAGCGAGCCTGGCCAGGAGGTCCTTAACCCGTTTCTTCTGCTGTGGCTGCTCTTCTCCTTTCCATCCCGGGAGCGTGGTGTGCTCCAGGGAGTCTGTAGTTGGTGCCACTCTAGTTCAAGCACATGACACTTAACCTATCTGTCAAACAGAAGTAGGAATCGGTGTCAAGACTATCCATAAAACTGATTTTCTTTTGAAGGGACACAGGTCTTTTTCTCATCTGCTGCCTTTGGGGGGCCACAGGATGTAGAGGATGTTTCACCACAAGTGTGATAGGAAAAACGAGTTGAAGGCTCAGTGTTCTGTCCTGGGAGAGTTTGATGATGTTGCTGAATGTTCACATCACAAGGCTTTGTCAGCACATTCTGCTAATGAAATGTCACCTTTCCCTGGTGTGACATCACCCTGTGCATTGGGATACGAGTCCGTGAGACTCAGGGTCTACCCGAGAGGTGGATGTGGTGCAGAGGATGAGTGCTCTGGGGGCTCTTCACCATCAGGGAGGTGGCACGTGAGATAAGACACAAAGCAGGGCAGGCAGCGAGCCTAGCAACTGCTGAGTGTCATGCCTTAAGCAGTGAACTGGGTCACTTACAGGAACACGTGTAACACCCAGAAAACTCCAGTGCAATGAGGATGCAGGGGAGGGTAGAGAAAGGATGTCTGAGGAGGGCGAGGACCACGTTAAGAAAGGAAAAGCTATTTGGGAGGTGAAGAGTGTACAGGGGCCTGCTGTAAAGTTTGGATGAGTGTGTTTGGTCTTAATCTTTCTCCGGCTGTAGTGACCGAGGCCGTTTCTAACCTGGCCAGGCAGGCTGCCAGAGGCTGTCTCCATTGCTCACCCTTCGTCCACTCTCATCCTGTCTTCAGCTTATGTTTTCTTGTCAGCGTTTCTCTCCCAGAGATCGATTCCTCCTTGGCTCATCCCAGTGACTTTAAGCAGAGAGAGAAACTTCCTCTTGGCGGTGAGAGATAATCAAGCTGAATATTACCCATCTCTGAAGTGCAGGCAGTCCCTGAGCAGGGCCAAAGTCAATATCTTGGCAGATGTTGCCTTGCATTGATTTATCTTCTCCTGGAGCAGGGTGGATGGCCTCGAAGAAGGCAGCATGGTCACCTGGCCAAGCCCCAAAACATTTGCAGGCTACGTTACCTTGGTTGATTTGGTCTCAAGAAGCTGCTCTCCTCAGTGTCTGGGGGTAGAAGAGCGTGGTGCCAAACTCAAATCCCTCCTTCGCTGCTGTGTTCACATCGGTGTTACTTCTCGTGGCAAGACAGATCCTGGGCTCAGAGCATCGGCTCACGGTACTGAGCTAATCCCTCCTCATTTACTGGCTTAATGGAGCAAGAAAACAATTGTCTGTGCTGCTGCTGGGGCCAGGGAGAGGAGCAGGAGCCCGATGCCCCCGAGGGTCCTTGCAGCATGAGGTTTCCCCTTGGGGGCAACCTGGACATGTCGGAGGGGGAAGCAAAAGGAGAGGAAACTTCGTGTGAGCAGGGAGGGAGCAGCACGTGGGGAGAGATGGGCAGGGCTGCTTTGCAATTAGAGGAATTACAGCGAGGGGATTGCTGTGCAGGACAGGGTAGGAGGAAGGGGGGCTGCCTGCAGACAGAGGGGTGCAGGCAGGCCATGGGGGAACGGGCTGCCAGGCAGGAGGAGCAGGTCAGAGTGCGAGTCCTGGGCTTCACCCTGCCAGGACAAGCAGACAGAGGTGCGTGGTACTACCTGTGTAGAGTTCCAGTTCCCAGCTCCCCAGCATAACGCACTCTCTGTTTTCAAAGGCCTTTGAGCTCTCCTCCGGCGACTGGGAGCTCCAGGTTTGGCTCTGGGAGGAAAGGGCCTCCAGCAGAGTAGGCATGGGACTGTTCAAAACCGCAGCTAAAGAGAAACCATCTGTATCATCTCAAGTAACAGACATTCGCATGCAAAACCCGTCCCTTTTGGCACCACCCCTTCCCCTCAGCCCCCTTCCCCAGCCCCTCATCTCCCCAGCCCTGGCTGAGCCCTTCACAGCTCCTCTCTACCCACGCTGCCGTTTTCATGCTGTGGCAGCGGGCACTGCACAGATACAGATACGTATACAACATCTCTGCTTCTGCAGTCTCCCCAAGGGCCTGGGCAGATGCTGATTGTCTTCATGCCCAGTTGGGGACAGCAGGAATCGTTATAAATAGCATCAGTTCCTTGCATAGCAAAGAGAAAAATTTCCCCTAGAAGTCCATCCCTCTGCTCCCAGGACTCGCCGGGAGGTCTCTGAAATGTCACAGTACGTTTGCAGCAGATAGTACCTCTGGAGGCTTCCTGTGGGTTCAGGTCTTGATCTAGACGGAAAATGGAACAAGTTTGCTGAATCTTTACTCACAACCTAATTCTTCCTGCCTGTCCTCGTCATTTTTATGTGAATGGTACTTTCTGTTCAGAAGAGGCTTGGGACTGAAATAGGAGAAGCTGCAGAAGCGAGCACTGAAGATGAGCCTGGTGTGCTGGGGCGAGAAATAGGTCTGAAGCAGAGGAAGGGGTGTGGGGGTGCAGGGGCAGAGCTGGTGTGGGGAGCTCCAGGGTGGGAGAGCTGGAGTCGGGGCGCTGCCACTGCTGTCACATGAGACCGGCACGTTAAGAATGAGCAGACATTCCTACAAGAAAGTAATATGCTTTTCCAGGACTAAAGGTTCCTTCTGCTGCTCCCCTCGGGGGTTTATTTGCTTCTGCAGGAATACATGCTGCATAGAGGGGCCGAAAGCAACCTGTTCAGAGGCACAGTTGTTCATCCTCCTCTCCCCTGCTCCCTGCCCACAGGCAGAGAGTAGCGTGTAACACCGGCGGGCAGATGAAGCCCGTTCCATCTCCCCAGCTGACAGCAGGGTCCATCCTGCTGACAGCAGCCGTCCGTCCCCTGCTGCAGCACCATTTCAGCCTTAGGCACTGCTTGCTGCTGCTGGGACTCGTGTTTGCATCAGCAAATGTTCCTTCACTGGGGGTTTGTGGCTGCAGGGGCTGCGCTGTGCTTGCCAGCTGAAGAACTCCCCTCAGGCGCTGCAGGGAGAGGCCCTGGTGGCACAGGCACAGTGATATTTAAATTAAAATTGCTCATATGAGATTCGAGGAGTAATAGGGAACAGGACTTTGGACATCCTCCGCCTCGCGCGTGCCTCCCCGCGGCTCCCCGGTGCCTCGCAGAGGCCCAGGTTGGGCTGCAGTTGTACCGTATATTATGCTGTCAGCCTCCGTTTGTGATTGCTGCCCTGTCCTTGCTTGTTCTCTGGTTTCCTTTGTGTTTATTATTCTAATTTATTGAGTTACCTGGTGTGTTTTCGCAGACACCAAGGCTGCTTTGCAGAAATTAATAATTGTGCATTCTGCTTGGTGGTGCCTTGTGTAGACTTTGCTTTTATGTGATGGAGCCTAAAATACGCTCAGAGAAAATGAAAATGTTAACCTCTATTAAAAGCATACATAGATAAGTTGTTGTCAGATCTATGCCAGAGCACATGGAATTACTTTGAGATTATTTAGCTCAGTAGTCCCTGCCATTTCTGAATCTCAAAGTATTTTAATTAATTTCTCCTTTGAGACAAGTCACTATTAGTCTCCCCGTTTTGCAGTGTGAGAAACTGAGGCTCAGAAAGGACATTGTCTTAGCAAGTTAGTGGCTGGACATAGGTGACCAAAATCTTTGCAGGCTGGAAGCCCAGTTTATAGGTCCTGTTCAGAGCTCTGCTACCTAACTGGCTGCTGGACCAGGACATCACGTGAATGTCTCGTAACGTAATGGAAAAGCAGGAGATTGTCTCTTCTCCAGAAAGAGAGAAGTGGTCAGAAAGGCCAGAGCTGGCAGTTCCAGTTCAGTGGAGATGAAGCTGTCTGGAGGGAACACTCAGCTTCCTTTGTGTTCCCAAGAGAGTCGGTGAGTGGTGCTTGCACCTTAGTGTCCCTGTCCGTGAAATGGAGGGATCTGGTCCAGAGAATGAGCACCGTGGTAAAGGAGGAACCTACATTCATCGATCACTGTAGAGGAGGCAAGGAAGTCGAAAAGAGAAACCTACAGACAGCAGTGCCAAGCATTTTGTTGGTTTTCTATGTACTTATTTGCTTTTCTGGAAAGGAGTAAAGCAGGAGACCCAAAAAGGTGGTTACAGAGTGCGTAACAGCTCACTGGGCTCTGTTGGGAAGATCTAGATGGGGTCACAGGAAATGACAGACCTGTAAATCTTGGAGCCGAAGTCTGTGGCAGGTCCTTTCAGGGACTAATATTGTAAATCTACTGAAGCAAGCTGTTACCTAGAAGCTTACTGAGGATGAGTGCATTCCCTGATGGGTCAATGCCAGATCCAGCATTTTGTGGAGATCACTCAGAGTGACTAGAGGTGACATGATATGGGGGGGGCATTTTTAGCTGGTGGGACACAAGCCATCTGAAAGGGAAATTTCAGGTCCTCCACGAGCTCCTTAAAACGGGTAGGATGATCACTTTTTTCTCTTGCCTGAACACTTAGAAGTCCTTAAGAGAGAGTGCTTTTCAAACAGACTCTTGTTTAGCATATATGAATTTCCTCCCAAACAGAAGAATGTAAGAAACAGCAGATGATAGCAGAACGCTTTTACATCAGTATCTTGCATTTTTTAATTTGCATTATATAAGAAAATATAAAACCCTTCTAAGTGGGCAAATATGCGAAATCATGGAATCATAGGAATAACTTGCTGATAGGAAGAAGGTTCTGTGTCCTGCACAGATTGTTTCCTGCTGTATGTCTGAAGCAAGAGGATTGGTATCACTGATGTTGAGGGGGAAGAGGTTGTGAGGAGGAGTTTCCCATTATGTGTACAGTGGCCATCAATATTCTTGCAGTTCACTTAACAGTATTGTACTCCTTTTAGGGATAGCACTTGGCCCAGATGTGATCTTGTGGCAGTAAGCTCCACATGTTATTGCACATAGTAGGAAAGCAGCAAATTCTATCCAGCCTCAAAGGGGTAGCGTTTCAGTTGTCCGGGATGCTCCCTAGCTTTATCAGGGTGTTTGCCTTTGCTGTACTCTTCATTATTTTATATATCCCCACACTGTCCAGCCTGATTTGTTTCCTCTTTGAAGCAAAAAGTCCCAGTGTTTTCAATCGCTGTTCTTTCAGAAATTTTGCCAGGCCTCTAACTTATTGCTGTCACCTGTCCCTGAACCCCTTTTATTTCTATTGCATCTTTTGCAGATAGGATGACCTGATGTAGGACGTTATATTGCAGTGCAGTACCTCACTTGGCTTTGTTTTTTGTCTTCCTCTCGATGCATCCTAATGTTATGTTTGGGTTTTTGCCCATTCTGAACAGAGAATTTTAGTGAGTTTGCCATACATGAATCTTCATTGCTGAACGATTGTGGTTAATTTTTGAAGCCAACAAGGTAACTCAGAGAATTCCTTCTAGAACGTGTATCAGCCGGCATCATGTGCCTGCTCAGCACTCCTGCTGGAGGCAGAGGGTAGCCCAGCAGAATGCCTTTGTCTCAGTTGTTTGTAAACTGAGTCGATGTGCCGCTCATTTGCGCTCTTTTTTTATGGAGTCATGCTCTACTGTTTTTTCCTCAATTTCATTGTTTCTTAAAGCGGTCTTATTGCCTTCCCTGGAATGTTTGAGGTGAGGTGTCACCTCTGGTAATGGTGTAAGAGTGCACCCATGGAGGGGTCGCTCTGCTCTGCTCATCGCCCAAGCACAGTCACCTCTGAGGCGGAACCCTGCAATTATTGAACAGCAAACAGCAGCAGGTTTAAGACACAAGAAGCAAAGAACCAGAAAATGTCCAGTTGAAACTGTAAGCAGAGTTTGGGAAGGCGGATTGTAACTGAACTAACTGGAATTCAGACAGGACTACTGTCTTTGCACGCAACACCTTTGAAAAGTTTCACGCAATCTTTGCATATAAGCAGTCTTTCATTTATAATCTTATCATACAAAAGATGTTGCCCAAGGAACATACTGTGTCTGGTATTCAGTCCCATGAAGATAAAAAATACTAAGTAGTATCTTTAAGTAGAGGAAACCCAAAGCCACCTGACAAAAACCTTTGTCAAACCCGTCCTGCTGCACCAGAGCATGGTAACAGCATAAGAGCTCTGCCATTCTGCACACCGTTTGAATGACACTCTCTTCAGTATCTGTCAAAGGTCATTAGATTGTTTTTTACAGGTGAGAAAGTAGGAGGAAAAGTATTCAGATGGGAAGAAATGAGCATGGAGACTGGTGAATGAGACGTAGCTATAGAAATCAGAGCTAGGAAAGGAGGAGTGTTTAACATGCACTCTCTCGGAGCAAATTCTTTTGGGCTTGCCTGTTACTTGGTTACTTACTAGATGATTGTGATTATTTCAGTTGAACTTTATTTGAGCTATGTTATTTCATGTGGAACAAGAAATCCTTTTCCCTTGTAACAAACTTCTTAAACCATGTGACTGACCTCAATTCCCAGGAGAGCCTGCTGGAGAGTACAAACGCGCAGATGAAGAACACAACATAAAGGAAAACTGCTTGGTGTGGTTTTGACCTGAAATAAGGTGCTGGTAGCAGAGACTGAGAACACACGATACTCAACAGAAATCCAGCAGTGAATAGTTTATTTGCTATTATTTTTCCCAAAATAAATACTGGGGAGGGGAGTGAAGTTGGTATTCTAACTCTGTTTCTGAAGAACAGTAAATCTGGGTATGTCTCTGTAGTAACAGCCCCTAGGGTTGTTGATCTCCTAGCAGTAATTCCAACGTAGTGTGTGTGTAATACAGCCTGTTGACATATACTTCTCAAAATCTTTGGAGTGGATGGGGATATGCTTGCTATTAGGACATGAAATACAACGTCTGCTTGATTGATGATAGTGACAGACTTCAGGGTCTCTCTTTGACCTTCTAGGAAGAAATCAATCCTGCGTATGTCCAGTACGCTACCTTCTTCTCCTCTTCTGGGAGCGTGCAGCTGTGGAGCCGGGCAGAGCCGGAAGTCCTTTAAGATAACCAGGACTCTGGTACATTATAAAATAAAACAGCCTTTCATAGTAACAGCAGCATTTCCTTCCCACATCTCCTTTCCTCCCAGAGAGCAGTTCGCCTCCCACTCCTTCTCTGTAAGTTCTCTCTCTCTGTTCAATCCTCCTAAACATTTTACAACTCTCTAATTAGACACGTATCTCCAATTTACTACTATTTAAAAGGGTAAGCAGTTAATGTCGTAAGACTGAGAATGCCTGGTAATTAATTATTAACTCCAAGGACCTGGCTATCTCTCTAACCAGCCTTGTCTCAAATAGCATCTCTCTCTGTTAAAACCTCTGTTCACAGTAATTAAACAGTAAGGAGGAGGAGCACCTTGGAGCCTGCCCAACCAAGTCTGTCTGACACAAAGTGTTGCTCTGCCAGGCATCCCTGTTTCATCTGGCTGTCTGGCATGGGTATCAGATGGGATATCATGGGAAAACAGATTTTCATGACCCCACGTGCACTCCAACTTTGTCCAAAAGAGACTTCTGTAGCAGGATCCCCTCTGTGCAACTACCATCAAAACACAAAGCCAGTTGGGATCCTCCTCGTCTCCAGAGCAGCAGTATGTCCTAGGAGGACTACAGGACCTCCTAGCATTGCTCCCACCCTGTTCCCAGAAACTGAAGCATTATAAGCTGAGGAAAGTTGGTTTGTGCTGCTGCCCCTGAACACCTCTACGGTTTGCAGCGGAGCAGAGCCTAGGCGGTGCTTGGCTCGGGTTCTACGCCTTACAATATCCTTCAGCCAAGAGCTTTGAGAGCAAAAATGCTGGTGTGTGGGCAGCAGATGTTTGTTAAGCATACGCTGTGCTTATGTGGAGATACCGAGGGAGATGATGATTGATGGGGGACTCTGTGGTTTGCAGTGAGAATGTGGTGAAAGTTTTATCTGTGGCTTTATAACCTGGGATGGATGCTGGCCAGCTGGATGCATGAGTCTCACCTCCTCGGTGAAAAGTTTTAAATACAGATGTTTCCAGATGCGGCGAGCACAGAGCTAATGTGGGAGATGGCATGTGGGATAGCGAGCCTGGGAAACCCAGGGTTTGTTCTCTGCTCTGCTTCTGACTCACTTTGTGTGGCTTTTGGCACACCATTTCTACTTCCCTTTCCTTATCTACTGTGTGACAGGGATAAAGATGCTTAACACCTTCAAAAAGTGCATTGAGCTCTATGAATGAAAGCTGTTAAATAGTGCTAGGGAAAAGCAGTGTTGCTTTATTGTCTCCTGGCCAAATTTCACTTTGGTTCGCTACTTAATTGCCTTTGTACTTTCAGCTGGAAGAGGTATTCTTCAGAGCTTCCTTAAACTGTCTTGTGGTGCATCTGTGCACTGCTAACAAGCTCGGCTTTGCAAGTCTAAAGGGAGATGCCCTTCTGTGATGACTGAAGTGATCGTTCATTGTTCCTTCCCCATCTCCCAAAGGTGCTGCCAGGCTTTAATGAACTATTCATCAAGCTTTGAGATCTTTTGATGGAAGCAGTCCAGGCAAGTGCATGATTCTCACTGCATAGTGAGATGGTGACATCCAACAGTTTACTGATCAGCTTTATCTGCAGTGAATAGTCTCTTTCTTTAGATGGGGGAGTCCAGCAGCAAAAACACTGCTGCAGACTTTACATGTGAACAAAGATGAAGTCAATCTCCTCCTTCTAATTATTTGAACTGCCTAGATCAGTGGAAAAGACAGGCAGGTTGGGTTTGGCATTTTGGTTTTGTTAGTGTTTTTTTTTCAAGTGGGGGTTTCTTGTTTGTCATTGTTGTCAGACTAATGCACAGAAAAGACTGGTGTTCCAAACTAGTCAGGATCTGTTGCTGTGAGTTGGTCAGAGCTGAGCTTTTCTGTGCACAGTTGTCTTCTGCTCAGTCCTTATAATTTTACCTCTGTAATAAAGCTCTGTGGAGGACTTTCGAGTCTTTGTGGAGTCTCTAGCAGGACTCAAGTGCATCTGCTCTGCCAATAAATCCTGTGGCCTCAGCGTGGTGCCCCTTGTCTCTGTGTGTGCAGATGGATGGTAAAGCAAGTGGAATATGAACATGTCAGAGTGAAGGAGAAGTCTGAACTTCATGTCTCCGCTGCCTGGACATATAGTTACCTGGTTTATAGTGCCACAGTGTCACAGAGTTATATTTTGAAAAGACTAAGCCTGAAAGAGGACAACGCATTTCACTCCTGCTGTCACAAAAATCTTTCCCTCTTCCTGCTCCAAGGAGTCTGTTTCCATGTGCTGGAGAAGCCCGTCCTTACTTTCTGACCCTACATAGCTCAGCTCCTTCTTTTCTACTTTCTGCCTGTCTTTCTTATTTGCCTTTTCATCTTCAATGTCCTTTGGTTTTACTCCTTTTTTTAACCTCTGCTTTCTCATTCTTTTTTCCATTTCTCTCTTCTCACTTATCCTACTTCTGTGTTTACTTTCCTCTCTCGTTCCAGTGGTCTCCCCTCATCCACTTCTGTTGATGTGCTGGCTGCAGCAAGGCCACAGGACAGACAGCCGTCGGGTTGTCCGAGCTCTCCTCCTGGTAGTGCCGCTTCCCTAACCATGTCCATGCATGAGGCACCTCATCTTGCCGGGCTTTAGTTGTCTGGGTGTCTTGAGATCTGTTTATTCCTGCTGCGGCCATGCCTGCGAGGCCAGGGCTGTGCATCTGTATCCCTTTTTGCCAGGCTCTGAGCACACAGAGAACGAAAAGGAGAATCCTCCTTCAGGGAGCTCATGCTCCGAGCGTCGGGGATGAGAGGTGAGGACAGACAGAAAGCGAGCATGTGGAAAGCACAAGATAGGTCGGCGTAATATAGTCAGGGTCTGCAGAAGTGCTAAATATTATCCGCACTTCTATTCCCCTTCCTGCTCTCTTTTCTATCCTTTTAATCACTTTTGGGTCTTCTTTTTCTTCCACCTTAGAGATTATAGGGCTTTGTCATTTTGTCTTCAAGAAAAGGGAAAGAGTGCAGAGTGTTTTCATTAGGCCAGGGACTGGAGGGAAGGAGCGAGCCATGGTATTTGCTAGCTTTAATCTTTATGGTAATACTTTGGTAAATATCTGCTGTTCTTTCTCTCTTGTCAGTGTGGCAGCCTGTGAATGATACAGAGCTGAGATCAGGGGAAGAAGAGGGAACTGCAGAGAGGATTAGAAGGTTAAGATAGGATTACGGGGTCAAAATGGAAAAAAAGGAGAGAAAAGAAACAGCAAAAGAACGGAAAAGAAAATGAAGTGTAGTGGTTGTGACAGTGGAAAGGAAGGCAAGTGTAGAGGGTACCAGAGAAGATGAGACTTTTATGAATGGGTCGATGCATTCAAAGGTCCTAGAGTTAGTAGTCTCTCTAAAACGATTTATTGAACAAAAATTCGTTTGTTCTGTGTCACCCAACAAAAACTTTTTTCCCCCTTCATCAGTCTAGGGATGGGGTTTGCGAGGGCTGAACAGAGGGATGCTCAAACACTGCAATACGCCGGCAGCCCCGCTTGGACAGGAAGGTATGGTGGGTGGGAAACGTGGCGGCGGACTCTGTCAGGAGGGGTGTGAGAGCCACCACAGCCATGCAGGTGGAGTACTTGGTAGTGGGAAAGTTGTTTGACACTGACAACCTCACCCACTCCCGTGTGGTCCTGCTGCTCGGTGCCCTACTTTTTGACTGCCTCCTGCTGAGAGAGACAGAAAAAGAGAACAAGGTGCCAAGTGCCTGTTTCCTTCAAATCCTCTGCCTGCAGTTCAGGGAACAGCTTGCAAGGCAGGTTCAGGCTTGGGGCTTTGAATGTCAGGGCAGTTTCAGTCCTGCTTTTGGTTTCTGTAATCAAAAGGAAAGAATGGGTAAAGCGTGTTTGGACTGAGAAGGAAGTGACCCAGACCATTGCACACATTTAAAATATTTGGATGAATTAAACCAAACAGGTCAAATGGCTGATCTGCTGCTTCTCCTCCGAAAAATAATGACACAAGAAGAGCTAACAAGAATACAGCATCAGGGCTTGGTAATGAAGCTGTTGGAGTCAGGGCAAAATCAAAGTCTGCCTCACTCAGCATGAACTCAACTATACGTCCAAAGTATTCTCACCTCCGGCAATGCTAGTGAAACATGAGCGTTCCTCCTCTCCTTACATGTCACATAGCAAAAAGGTGCGGAGGCTGTGAAACGGCTTCCGATCTGTTGTCAGAGAGGGGGACCGTGAGAGGTAGCAAGGGGGGAGCTGAGCATGACCTACGTACCCACGTGCTTTCCCAAACAGTCCACGAGGCCTGGTGTGTAGTCTGCCACACAGGCTCTGCTGCTGCGTTAGCATGAGTTTTGCAGGAGGCGTGAATGCCTTTCTGGAGGCAGGGATCAGAAAAAAGGAGCGCACCACTTCATCTGCTTTAGAGACTCGGTGCATTTCACAATAGGCTGCAGCCTGTAGCCCTTATGGTCAATTTATTAGATACACCGTTGTTTGGCACCACTGTGACATGTGGCACTTAGCTCTGCCTGAAGAGCAGAGTTGCGAAGGTCTTCTTCGACCCTCTCCATAGGTAAAGAGAGATTCTAGCTGGTCCGTGTGTAATTGGGAGGTTGCAAGGAATATTTATCCTCTTCTTTGTATTTCTTTTTTTCTGAAACAGCTTCTGCTCCTGTCGGGGCATGTAGTCTCTACTTCTCTGTCTTCCCTAAAGGAAATTACAATTTTTTTCCTTGCTTCCTTCCGGCTCTACTCACTCATTGAGCAGGTTCTGCAATCTTTACATCTCTGATATAACCCAGTCATTCCGTGAAGCAGGGCAAGATGCTTGTTGACAACAAAAGTTGGGATGCTCTTAAAAATGAGCCAGCTCTTTTCTTCACGTCACAAACCTTCTGACCATCCCCTTCTCTCTACCTCTCAGCTCTCCCAGTTCTGTCTTCATTTTCACCCTTGCTTTCCGAAGTCACCTTATAATGTGTCACGCTTTTGAGATACTGCTGGCTGCAGCTCCTCCAAAGCAGGGGTTTTTGCTCTCTCAGACCATGTTCTCTTGACAACTTCAGATCTCCAGAGGGCCTCATGGGTTTTATGTAATTTCTATCAGCATCCAGACAGCCGGACTTAATTTCATTTTATTTGCATTTAATAATAAGCTGCTTTTCTTTAGCTGTAAGTTGCAAATTATCAAAACCCATCAAACCCTGTCCATTGAAACTAGATATATAGTCCCCAACCAAATCCAGGTTGACTGGCTGCCGAATGGTCCCAGGGCAGGACTAGGACAACTGCTATATATACAGGGATGGGAATTTCTTGATGTATTTCACTGGGGGCCACACAAGACATTTCTGATATAATGTGATTGTTCAGACGAATGCCTAAGCTGCCTTGGCTCTGTATATTCATCTTTAATTATTAAAATAGGACAGATAATTCATAACCCTTGAGGTCTTTATTTTATTTTCTGACAGTGAAATTCAATGTATGCTTGGCCAAGGGGGAGAAAGGTAGACTCCAAGAGCAAGAGAACAAAGCAAGAGGAAAAGAGAGAGGATGAAGAAAAGAAAGAGAGGAGGATATTAAAATAAAAAGCATGTTGGAAATCCTCATCAGTCAGAAGATGAGGAGTAAGTGGGGAGGAAAAGCAGAAGAGCCTAATGGTTAATTCTACAGTCAGGGACTGTTCTGCATTAAACATTGCCATGTTGTTGCTTGTTATCACATACAGCCAGATGCACTGATCTTGGTGGGTGGTCCCTCCACTTCTGTGTTTTGAGGAGGGGTCTAATGTGACCCCATTGGGGTAGGCACTTTGCAGGAAGAACAAGTGATGGTCCTTGCTCCAACAATCTTCCAAGTGCATATGTGTTTGCGTAAACATACCAGCAGAGCCAGTTGTCAAATAAGAGCTTCTTTGATGGGGTGCTTTCAGGGAGTTTGGAGGACAAGGTTCAGGAGAGGTGAGGGATGGAGAGGGGAAAGTAAGAGCTGACAGAGAGGAAGAAAACACAGATGAGGAGGAGAGACTCAAATCACAAACAGGTTGCAATGAATTCAGAGGGAATGAAGATGGACAGACCACCAGGTAATAGCAGAAGAACAGACATCTAGATCCCAGCAAGCTGAGAGGCAGTAATGTCAATGTCCTCTTGCTAGGTCATTGTCAGTCAGTATAAATGCTGCTGTACGTTCACAGCCAAATGGGCTTAGCAAAGCAAATGAGCAGGGAAAGAATGAGGAACTGGGGAAGGAGAATTTCTCTGTTAAAACTCTGGCTGAGAGAGGATGTCTCTGTGCAAAAGGATTTGCAAGGCAAAACAGCACACGCTAGTGCAATAAATAAGCAGAGCTAGGGCAAGAGTGGAGGGAGGAAAGGGAAAAGAACAAGAAGTCAGTCTATAGTAAGGAAATGGGAGAGCCTGCTATATATGCCCTGTCTAAATCTGCTTGGTCCTGGTAATTAGAAAGAACATACTGAGAATGTTTGTCAGTGTTGCAAGTTTAATGACTCAAAATTACAGCAGCCTGACATCCATTAAGCTGAAGCATTTGTTTTGGAAGTGTCATTTTTCATGAGGGAACATTGTCAGAGCACTGCCCAACCTTGTGCTGGCAGAGCTTTCTAGTGGCAACCCAAGACTGGCATGTCCAGGAGCCACAGGGCAGGAGCGAGGGGGTTTGGCAGAGCTGGATTTGGGAAACCTAGGGCTGGGAGAGTAGGGGTGCTGCAGGGCAGGAGGAGGGCATTGGCAGGATTGTGTTAAAGCATACTGCACACCTTCTTTCACTTTTATCATTATTCCTAAGCATTCCTATGCCACCCGCATTTTCCCTTTATGGGAGATGCATATTCTGCTTTGTCTCCCAGTCTGAGATGGTGGCACCTGCTCTGCCATGCCTGGAACAGTGTGGAGACAGCTTGCTCTGAGCAAGGCAGAACCTGCTTTTGTTCCTGCCTAAGTCTGCATTCCTTTCTGAGTTCAGAGAAGTTATGCCAGGGCTTAACTATTGGTGTTGTCCTCCTAGTCTCCAGCTAAATGGTCGTGTGCTTTCTCCCTGTAATATGAAGGCATCAGGGTTTCTCTGTTTCACAGAAAGGCTCATTCATGGGCATGCATGTTAGTGAAGATCAGTGTAACAAAAATAATGCAGGTAAGCAAAGTATTATCTTTACAACAAGTCTCTGTACTTTGAGCGCTACTGCTTCTAGTGGAGGAGGTACACTTGCACACCAGTGCAGGGAGTGAACTGTTATGATCGAAACCCAAGCCTCTTCTGAGTAGTGGGGAAGGGTGAAGAATTTGCTGAACTTCAGGTCATGAAACTACACAGGAAAATATATCTACATTTTTCGTCTCAATTTGTCTCCAGCGCTGAAGCATCATAAATTCGCAAAGCAACAAAAAACCACCTTACTTAAGAGCCCGTAGCCTGTCAGCAAGAACCTGCAGAGCATGTTGGGCATTTCAGCAAGACTGACTCTGCAATGAACGTGGAAGGTTAACAGGTAAACTCATTGGAAACCAGTATGGCCGTTAGTGTTATAAAGAAGTGTGTTTTCGGGGCTTTGGATATCACAGCGCTGTTGGGTACTGGTGATGTACAGAGTGTTTAAGTGTTTATAGTAAGCGGATTTTATACATTTCCTGCTGAGTACTTCCTTTGGTACTTGGTAGTGGTCCCCCAACGTATAGCAGTGTCAGTGTTTTAATACTAGCAACTACAGTAGTTCATGTCCATCATTTATTACTTGATTATCTATTTCTGTAATACATTTCAGACAGTCAAAATGATGGATTCCAGGATTGAAATCTGAGCCAAACCTGTGAAGTAGTTTGAGTTACAGTAGGTTTGGCTCTATCTTATGACGAAGGATTCCCACCAGTGGTTGCATGACCTAGGCCAGTAAGCCGGGATACCAGGTGCAGTGACCATGGGCAGCATAGATTATGCCAGTAAGTTAGTGAGAAGGCAGGAACCAAAAGGTTTGTGTGAATTCACCTCCTACTGAAAATTTATCACCAGATTCTGAACTTTTCCAGTACATTTTTGAGTATTTGAGCGCAGGTTTTCTTGGGTCTGTTGCGGCTTAGAATGTGCTGGTGCCTTGCAAATTTGTTGTGCGCACTAAGGCTTCATGTCACTTCCCTGCTGATATTAGATTTCTGTATGTGTGGAGCTGTTATTGCAAAAGACTCTTGACAATGCCTCAGGACAGGAAGCAACAGTGTAAGCAAAGAGTTTTGGGATGTCAGCATAGGAGCTGAGGATTGGCCGGAACAGCGACCAAACCCTCCCTGTTTGTCATCCCTTAGAAACAGCCAGTGACTGAGAGACACCTTCTGCGTTTCAGCTGAAGAGCCCCAAGCCATTGAGTCCTTCGGGACCAGGACTCTGGCATCTGACTTCACCAGTCATTCCAAACAGAGGAAGTCAGCCTGGCTTTCCCTTACTTCTTTTCTTCTTTAATCACCTTCCTGCTGAAGCTTGGCTGGTTTTGGAACCGCTACTGGAGAGCCTACGTTTGTATCGCGCATTTTTTCCTCTCCGTACCATCTGTTTGCAGACTGGATTACAGTTGCTGCAAGTTAAAAAGCAGATTGCCTTGGCCTGAGGTCAGGATTGCAGCCCCGGTGCCCTGCCTGCTTCCCGTGGATTTACGCTCGACACGGAGCGCTCACCACCCGTCTGCTGCTTTCCCTCAAACTCCCACCTGCTGCCACGGAGGGATGCTCAGGCCCTTCCTCCTACACCATGTTCGCCCTCTCGCTCCCACCCGTCCGCCTGTCCTTTGTCCTCCTGCGTGCATTCCATTTGGCTCAGTTTAAAGGCCACAGAAAGGGGGGGAGAAGGTGAAAGTACTGGCTGTCAGCCTTGATTTACCTTCAGCGACACACTGCTCAGACCTGTCAGCACACCGGCCTCAGCATTCATCAGCCCTGCTCGGAGGAGTGCTTCTCACCATATCGCTTTGGTGACTTGTGAGGGACATTTGGATCTTGCTTCGGTAACTATTTTGTGGCTGACTCATTGCGAGGGATGAGAAGGAGGTGCTGGGAGTAAGAGTGTCCATCCCCCAATCCTGTTTTTTGCCTGAGTGGCAGAAGCAGAGAAGGATTTGCAATGTTACTGCACTGCTGTACTCCACAGGCTTAGCCATATCCTACACGAAAACATAGGGTCAGTGCTTTTGTTTACCAGGATCCAGTAATATCCAGAGGATCCTGGTGACTAGAAGGTGAATTCCTGATTAATATTCATCGGAGGAGAGAAACAGAGCTTCTGGCAGGCCTACCCTTGGCCTCAGGACAGCCTGCAGTCACTTGTTCAGTGGCTCTGTGGCTGACTTGGGCCATGTAGCTGGCTAGCTGTCCCATTAAGAGAGTGTAAGAGTCCCCAGTAATGGACTGCTCGTGTTTAGCATGCTGCTTCCTTCCCCTGAGCTCAAAATTGTCTTCTCCTGACTCCCCAGTTTTGGCAGTGTAGGTTCACATGAACCATGGGGCTGTGCTTGAGCTTAAATACGAACCCAATGCATTGATCTCCACCTTCCCTTTACTTCTGAACTGATTGTATAGTCAGCTGCAGCTGGAATTCTTCTTTTCTCTTGTTCCGCCTTAGACCCTCTTTAATTTGCCCTCTGTTTTACGGGCAGTGCTGTCCCTCAGTTAGCTGCTTTGTGACAAATGGCAGGGCTCTCCTCGTGCTCCCTTTTTTATGTAGCACATTTCCTTATTCTGCTTTCTTCTTCCAACTTTGGGTCACCCATAGAGTTCTATCTGTCGGTGGCTCGTCCTCATGTGTACTGTGGATCTCAAAGGGCTTTGTCCTTGATGTCTCCTTTCTAGATGATGGCATTGCCATATCCATGTTCAGCTACCTAAAGCAACTTCTAGACACGCTGTGCCCAGACCTGTCACGCATTGTCTCCACAACTCTCAGTCAACAAATGTTCACAGCTCAGACTGAGTAGTGCTAAAAAGCTGCTTGTCTTTTCCTTTGAATTCTCTTCACTTTGGTCTTTTTATCACTCCTAAAGATGAAAAAATCCTCCCAGTCATGTACTCGTGTAATATGAAGGCTAGTTATTTTCTCCCTTGTATTCCCCTCAACCTGTTTCTTTCTTTACCAGATACAGCAAATCCCATCTTTTCTTCTCTTTCTCAACACCTAGACCCCTTGTTCATGTCTTAGCACTCCTTAGTCTTGATTATTGTAACATCTTCTGCCTCTCTTACTTGCTTGAAAGCCAGCTCCCTTCCTCTGGCCAGAGAAATGGGCCTGCTAAAAATGCCGCTTTTTCTCTGCCACGCAGGACGCATTGCCTTTCTGTTTGCATAGGTCCACGTGATCCCCTTCGGACTTGAAGCTCCTTGTCCTTGCCTTCATGACAGCCCTCCATGTACAGTCCTGCTGATGTTTCTAATCCAGCTTTTACATTCCCACCATTTCCCACCGTTTCTGTAAACTGCATTGTCCCATTCATCTCCCGGCAGTATTTCTTGGATACGCAACCCCTTTCTGAGGCTGGTCTTTCTCTGTATTTTCTCCTGTCTTTCTAACCCTCTAATGTGTTTACTTTCTCCTTTGCTTTCTCAGTGTCAAATGAGTGAACCTTCCTGCCTCCTTTGCTCTGTGCCTTATGTCATCCATTTCTTTTAGCATTGAAGGGTGCTTGCTTTGCCCTCAGCTTTGCTGGGCTGCACTCGGTAGCTTATACACCCACTCAGCCGTCCTATAATCCAGCCATCCCCGCAGAAGGTTTAGCTCCTGACACCTCAGTAACCTGTCTTGCACACTGCAGCCTGCCTTGTTTTGACGCGTAGCCTCAGGAAGAAGCTGGGGAAGTGCCCATGGTCTGGGTGGGCTATCTGTGCTGGATGTGACTGGGTTTAGGGACGCCTAATCAGTTGTGTAATAGCACTAAGAGGATTGCTAGGTCTTCCGAATTGTGACTCAACTGAAACGTATTTTGGGTGTGGGTGGACAGGTGATGTGTCCGAAGAGGAAAGGGAGGGGACAGACTCCTCAGTCCCAAGTCACCTTTCTTTTGGTTTAGTCTTGTTCTTGTTGGCAGAAACACAGTACTTAGGACTTGACTTTTGCAGTAGAAATAATCCTCTTGACCCGGCCTTCCCCTGTGACTCCCCTGGAGCATGTTTTGGACCTCTTTCACTGTTGCATACCCTTGCTTATAAGTAGAAACAATCTACCAGTTGTGGAAGCAGGGACCCAACCTTTATAACAATTGGGAGAGTCGTCAGTGCGTACAGCAGAAGGGGTTTGGGAATGACAGACTGAAAGCATCCCTCCTGGTGTGGGGCTTCAGGAGGAGCTAGATCAGAAGAAACCCAGAGCTGGCCCCTCTTGGCATAGGGGAGCAAGGGCTCTGGCGCAGGGAGAGGGATATTCCCTGTGCCACCCTCCATTAGCAGTATAGATTCAGGAGGAAGATTAAAGGCTGCCTATGGTGCACAGCCACTGCTTCGCTCTACCTAACTCAGCCAGATTAATGAGATGCTCCCGCTACACAGCATATGGCCATGGGCTTCTGCAATTCAGCGCAGGCCAGGTCGGCTGCCTGCTCGGAGTTAAAGAGGTTTGGATCTGTGCTGAGGGGCCGGGAAGCGAAAGAAGGTCTGCAGCTAGTTGGAGTGGGGCTATTAAAAGCCAATACTCTAATGAACCAGCAATGGCACCTAATCAATGTGTGAAAAATGGGTAATTCTTGCTAATGCCCTGTAAATGTTCTCATAATGATCTGTCAGGGAACTCTGGCTAATTATTGTCATGGCAATTTGGCACAGGTTTGCCTGGGATAATGTGGCCTGGGTGAATGGGAGCACATATTGCTAGCCCTGTCCCAGCACCCTGCTGCTCTTCCCGCTTCTTCTTGCTTCTCTTCTGCTATCTACCTTTCCTGGCCACTCTTTTAATTAGGCAATTAGTTGATTGATTAGTTAATGTTTGTACAACACTTTAAACATATAAAGAAGCTAATTCACTGCTATTTGCTATTCCTCCTTTGCTTCTGTCTTCTTTTCTTACTTGTGGCTGAGGTCACAGAACACTGGTGAGATCACGGTTGAGACTTTAGAATCCCCAGTGCCGTGTGTCCTGTGTCCCCCTCCCCTTTTCTTTAGCCTTGACACTGCCTTGGGGCACACGCTTTCCCCTATCCTCGACTTTGGTCTGCTGTCCCACTGCAGTCCACCAGTGCTTGGCACAGCTAAGTGTGAAATCCATGCTGCATTAATCTGAAATTCTCGGTGCATAATGCAGACAGTATGGGGCCTTGCCGGGCTTCCTGTAAATCACATGGGTGTGCTTTCGCTCTCAAAATTCTCTGCAGTTAATGGGTGATGTTGGACCGTTGATGCTGTTTTACTTGACTACGGGTTGTTGAGTTTGTGTTGGGTTTTTCCTTAATGTACCTTGGGGTGGAGCGTAGAGAGAGGAAAGAATGGATTGTGCTCTGCTCATCTCTCTTGCCTTGAAAGTCATGTCTTTTCCCTGCCGTACTAAATCAGGAACATTGGCAACTTACATTTAAGCTCTTGCTACATGAGCTTGCAGCGAGCTGGAAAGGAAGTGAGTGGGAGGGCAAGTGGAGAGCGACCTATTTGCACGTTAATGAATGATACGCCCCACTGTATTATGTAAAGGCCTGGTTTTGCATGTGTTTACTTAGCTTTTCAAAAGGGGAAACACAGTTGCTGGGAATCCTCAAGAGGAGCATATGGCTACAGAATGGCTGTACAGTTATACAGAAGCTTTTTACTCATTGCTGACATTCATATAGCGCTTTTTAGTGTCATCCAGGAGGATCCCAAACCACTTAGCTCACTGCTGAAACACGGCCAACTTCGAGGTGGAACAAAGTCGCCATTCTTGCAGTGGCATTCCTGTACAGTGGAAGTTTGGGACAGAGTTTGAAGACCCTTTCTGTAGCAGGACACTCTGGACCTCAGCTCAGCGGGCTACAGGTGCAGCCAGTACTGAGCTGAAGCGAGCGTGGCCTATGCTTGGCGACTTCTGTGGGATTTCTGGATGACAGGCTAGGGCCCTTGTCTACGTCCAGTCTGAAAAACACTACCTCCCACAACTGCGTGCTCTCTAAATGTTACACAAAGTCAGTGCTCAGATCCTTCACCATCAGGAAACCCAAAAGGCATTGCCTGCTTCTAATGAGGAAGAGGTACAAGGCTCTGCGTCAGGCTGGGTCTCTGTCCCAGCTGCACCATTCCCCTTCTGAGCGATGGCATCGCCGGTTATCTCCGTTTGCTTCCACAGCAACTTTGCCATCCCCTAAAGACTTGGAGAAGATGTCGCTGCCACTTAACATTACCAGCGATGATTTTTTTCTCCCCTCCTCTGACCCAGCCTGGCTCTTGAGAGTGACTTGCTCTGGTCTTCAGCCTTCTCCATGTTTACTTACTATATTGCTTTTGTAAAGTGTGGATGCTTTTGTACTTTGAAAGCAAATGCAGAATGTAAATCTACTGAGATCTGGATAAATCCTGCCTGAATGTACCGTGGCAATAGTCAGCACGTCTGTTTCTAAAAGGCACTCCTCCTGTCAGCGACCCAGAGCTGGCTCACGTTTATTTTGATATCACTCAGCTCAAGTCTGTGAATCTGGCCCAGGGACACATTTTGTCTGTTTTTTTCCAGGAAAGACTTATCGCAAAAGATGGAGATGTTGCTTCTGTTTCACCACCCTGAAACCCTCTGTGTTTTGTTCTAACCCTTTTAGAGGTTGTTAGCTTACTGAGCTGTGTTCCCTCTGTGTTTCCAGAGTGAAGGAAAACAAGTACCCGTGTTCCTACTGTGTGAGTGGCTCGAATAACAATATGAAAAAAGAAAGCACAACAAATAAAAAAATACTCTGGTACAAGATTAGGCAGCTTAGATTTAGTTCTGAAATGGGTAAGCTAGAGGGCATAACTGTATGTCTCATCTGTTTACTGATCAGTCTCCATGCCTATCCCCTCTCTCCTGCTCCCTTCTCTACCTGTTTAGATATACTGGCCACCATGGGGATCAACACAGCTTTCCCCTCAGAAATGTGTTTCCAATTGCAGGCCTTGCAGGCACTCGTTTGGATGAGATGAGAGAGTGACTTCTCTTTCCTGCTCATCCCCTCCCATAGTTTACCTGCTCCTGTCTATGCGTGTAGATGTTTGACGTGCTGCTTCCCTTACTTCTGGGTCTCGCAGCAGGGAAGATGGAATAGGCTAAAGTCTGTCGCTTTGAAAAGTGACAGTAAGAGGAGGGATATGCTGGGCTTTTACAAAATTATGAATGTTATGGAGAAGGTTTCACTGAGTACCCATAGTGCCAGAACTAGTAATGGGTTCAGAATGAACTGGAGTTATTTTTTCAAACATGGGATAGTTTTAGTGTAGAACTTGTTCTTACAGGAGGTAGCAACCAGAATCAGGGTGAAAAGGTCTTCTAAAAGTTGCTGGAGAACAGGACCATGGATTGCCACACTTTGTAGCACGTTTGCTGCTGGTGCTCCTCAGAGATGAGCATTTGGCTAGCTGCTGACTGGGTCAGGTTTGAGAGAGCAGGTCTCATCCTCTCTGCTGTTGTCACACCTGATTTTCCCCAAGGCAGTTAAACGGACGTGTTTTGTGTGGAAGGCATGGTTCTGGAGTTAAGGCTCAGTACTAGGATGCTGCTTAACCTTGTTGAATTTACTGCCTTTTTTACAAGTTAGTTTCCAGCCTTTAAAATGAGCATTATGGTACCAATTAATATCTCAAATTCTTCTACAAATGACATGGCTGATTAATGCCCTTTAATGCAATGCATTGTCATCTCTTATTAACCATCAGAGAACATGCGCAGGGGCCCCTTCTCCACATGCATATACATAGAAGGCAAATATATGCAGGGGCCCCTTCTCAACATGCACATACATAGAAAACCAAGTTTTGTAGTTTTTGCTGCTTAGTGTTTTCCAAGTGCTCTGTCACTTGTTGCTTCTTTAAACAGTTTCTGTTTTCTAAGATCTTGCCCATCCTGAAGTCTCTCCAGCACTCCAATCATTTGCATTGTCTATGTGTGCTTCACTCTTATTTTTAAGAAGAGATCCAGAGCTGACCAGCCACAGTATTCCAGCTGAAGGTATGTCTTGGCGTAGGCGGTGGCATTAATACTTTTCTTAGTGGGCAAGATTCACCCACCCCTGAGACAAATGACTCACACAAGGTCTAGGCACCACTTAAATTCAACGTAAGCTGTGTTTTGTCAGCTTAGATGAGATTTTACTGGTGCTTTGGCCTTGCACTGAGCCTCTGCACAGGGGAGTGATTTTTCACCAAGTATTATTTTTACATCTTAGTGTTCTGTTTACTTTTTGGCCTGCTATTGAGGTACCTCAGAGAAGAGTCTTCACTGATCTGCCCCCAGTAACTATATGTTTTTTCTTGTCTGGCCATACTTAGTTTTACAACCCAGTAAGATATCTGAGGAGTGTAGCATATTTTTCCCAATACATATTGTCTGCGTCAAGGTTGAACCCTTTCTGTGGTCTGTTGGCCTGCTGTGTGTCATCTCAGCTCTGTGAGGATCCTCTGGTCCTCATAATCCAGATTTGATCATTTTGCATTATCAGTAGATGTTGGTGTCTCAATTTCATTCTCCTTCTCGATGCGTTGGCTGATGTACTGCCTATGCAGGTCATAGCAAAATTCTCAGCAGCACCCCTGCTGTTAAGTTTTCACCATATTAAGAGAAGATCCATTACTCTTTCTTTCTACTTTTTGTCTTGTAGAGACATGTTCTCCATGAGAGAACTTTACATCTCCAACCCAGGAGTCCTTTTATTTTGTAACATGTTTTTTATGAAATACTCGGTCAAAGGCTTCTTGAAAGGAAATTTAAAATAACATCCATCTGTGCCCATCTTTTGCTTGGGGATATAAGTCAGAAATGAAAAACACACAGAAAGGAATGAAAAGAAACCAGTTGTATACAGAACTGTTAAAGGTGGGGCTCAGCCGGAGTGTAAATACCTCTAACAACCTCCATGGCAAAGACCACAAAACCAAAACAGAACAACCTGGGCATCTCTTCTGCGATGACCTTAGCTGAACCTCACATACTCCAGCAGTCCAGCTGACCCACTGACTTTTCTCTTTCCAGAAGAGGACCGTAGTAATGAGCATTCTGTACATCTCTGCAGCAGTAAAGGGCAAAGAGAATTATTATCAGTTATTGTTTTACAGTAATGCCAGGCCTCAAGGCTTGTTGTCACAGTGATGTTCTAGCACATGGCAGATTTCAAGCAGCATGTTATTTGCGGTCATGCTTAGCAGGACTATGGGGATAGGGGCAAGTTGGCCTTCCTTTGTTCCTTTAAGAAACATTTTTTTCTTCTTCTACTTTAGTGTTGCATGATTGAACAGGCCTCCCTTTAGGTGAAGGTGAAATCCCAGGGCAGCTGACACTGGTAGGCCTGTGAAGGACACCCGCTAAAAAGCTGTCGGGGTGGTTTTGTTTTCATTCTATTTATTATTGTCCTTGAGGGCTTCAGAAGAACAAAATCTATTTTCCAAAGTAGTGCATGAGCCTGAGTAGCAGCTCTTAGAAGGACGTAGCCAGATACTGTACATCAGTTAAGACAGATGGAGATAAGGACATTCTGGGCATGTGGAATGAGGTGTCCCTCTGGCTTGCATTTCTCTTGTGCTCTATTCCACCCCCATCATCTTTGTGCAGGTCATGCACTGAGATGTTGGTAAAAAACCTGGAAATACATCTTGCTGGAGAAGAGACTTCCAGAATGAGATGAAAAGCCATCTCCCTTTTCACTTTCCGCGGTTTTGCATTCCTCCTCCTCTGCCTTGTCTTCCTCAAACACACACTCAAAGGCATGTATGCACACGGGCACGTGTGCAGGCACACACTCCGCTCCTTTCAGTAGCTGTCTCTTCAAATCAAGTGTTGATCTTTCTGTGGACAGCTCTTGGCACAAGAGGAACACAGATCCTGTCTGTAACAATACCTTGCAAGAAAAGCCACACACAAAGACAAGCCTCTGAGTAACAGAGTGAGCAAAACTGAGAGAAAGCTGTCTTGTTACTTATAATTGAATCCCTCAGCACCCTTAAGTGACACCTTTCTTGCTTACACATACAGGAAATGTACTGCACAAATGCTATTAAGCTGGAGCTAAACTAATTTAGCTGGTGGAGTGGGTGGACAGAATCCTTCTTCCTTTAAGAAATTGTGTATCGCTGATTGCCTGATAAATGTGCGCTAATACCCAACTTTTTAAAGAGAATGCAAGATTGACAAAATGCCCAGGCTCACAGCTGGAGTAGAAAGGGACAGCTGTTTCACAACAGACAATTACCTTATGCTGGAGAAGCATATACACAGCCACTTCCCTTTAACAATGAAGGGGTGAGCCCCTGGCAGCAGAATGCAGTTGTACTGCTGGAAGCTGCTGGGTAGCAGCAGCTCTGAGATATTGGCTCTTGCAAAATTCTTGCAGGACCTTTAGTGACAAGAAGTGGTCAGGCCCTCATGCTTAGCTTTCATCCATAAAACTGACTGCTGTGTTTCTGCACCTGCCAAACAGCACATTGATCTTGTTAGATCTAGTCCTTGCTTAAATCCATCAGGTTTCCATATGCAGTGGCAGACAGGCAAAACCTGAAATTTGTCATAAACGCAAGTAAAGGCAGGCAGATGGTTAGGGGCTGGTGAGCAGTGCCATTATGGCTGATGAGAGTTCTAAGAACGACTTAATGGGCTGTTGCCACAAAGGCCAGTGACTGAATCCTGTTGTAGTGTCTCATGAAGAGCAAGTAAATAAAATTCAGTTCTCACCATGTCTCTGGCTAGCAGGCTGCTCATTCACATGCAGAAAGTGAGTGATTTTCCTGTACTTTGTGGTAACCTACCTCAGAGGCCCAGCTCTTAAACGAGTTGATGGGTAAATGGTCCTGGTGTTGAGAGCTACAAGTGAGGTGATGCCTCTCTCCATTAGTATGAATTCATTACGACATCATTTACTTCTTTTGGAAGCTTCTAAGATCTTAACCTCAGTTATTTATGGCCACTTAGCGTGTTTGTCAATAGAGAGTGACCTGTTGTGATGCCAGGTAGTCCTCAGTTACCCTGACCATGGATGCTGGGCATCTTACTGGTGGAACATTAGCTATGCATCAGTGAAGCTAGGAATTCTGCACTGTGGCCCTGAAAACCTCTTTATTTGCTTCCACAAGGCAAGAAACTTGGGGTGGGATTACCCAGCTCCCTTCTAAAAACTGTACTTATGTTGAGTGGAGGAACCAGCACGTTAGCTTGTTAAAATCTGCTCTTAGGCAGCGTGATTCTTATCTTGAATTAAACTCAGGTCAGATGAGCCTATGCTAAGAGGAAGAAGACATGTTATGTGCTGGGGAATCTCTGAAGGGCCCTTGCCTGATCTGTGCTTTCCGAGGAAATTGATGTGAGGCTGGTGGTCTCATGCACTAGTCGTAGGGATCTCTTTTCTGACAGCTGTTAGTCAGTGAGCTATCTTAAGCAGATGTGTGGCCTTCGTTGCCCTAGTGTATGAGTACCTCTCAATCTTTTTAATGCATTGTCAGAGCACCTCAGGCGTGCAAGGAAGTAAAATTACTCTGTTTCACAGATGGGGAACAGGGAAATTGATGGTTAAACTCTCAGAAGGATACAGGTACCAAAGTCCTGCCCAACTGGTACTCTTGGCTTTTAAATCCAAGTCCACTTCTTCTTTGATGCCCATTTCTATATGGATAAATATATGTATATTTCTGTTGTTTACTAGCATTTCTAACCATGTGCTCGAAGTTGCGTTTCTGTCCAAGCCCAGAAGAGCCCCTGTCCTTCTAAGACTGAGCAGCTCAGCCACTCAGCATTAGAGCAGAGGCTGGAGTGCAGAGGCGGGAGTGACATGATCAGCAGGCTGTGCACGGTCCTTCCTTCCTTTCTCTGACTCGGTTCATTTTTACTAGTACATGGCAGCTTCAACAGGAAGAGCCTAGTATCTTCTGAACACCTGTTGGGATTATAGGCGTTCCTCTGGGAAGTGGAAGAGGATGAACTGAACCTTCTGAGACAGAAAACAGAATAAGACCTACCTCCTTGATGAGTTTTCATGCTGTTGAGCTATAATATGAAAAGGGAGCTGGTAGCAACCACTTCTTTCTTCATCTTATTTTTTGGAAACTGTGGTTGTTCCAGGAGAGGGCAGATTTATTTTCCTAAGTGTTTCACCCAAAGAGACAGGTAGGGATTACCAGGCTGATATGAGCAGTGTTCTGCTTTACGTACCTTACCCCATTTCCTGCATTAACACCTCTGCTGCATCCTTTCCTAGTCACATAATACAGTAGCTGCTGCAGAGCTCCTTCAGAAGAGATGATGTCCAGAGACTGACTCTGCTCACACAGGTGAGTCAGCAGGTAGCAAGAGTGCGTTCATAGTTTAGGAGGCTATGGGAAAAGTGGTGAAGCAATTTGTAATTTTAATGGTTGATAATTGAGGCAGATCAGTGTAGTGTGAGAGGGACAGTGTAGCATAGCTCCTACACCAGCTGATTATCATTCTCTCCACTCTATCTCTTTGGCTCCCTTAACATCAGAGAACTCAAAAAGGTGTAGAGAAGAAGGGGAGAAAATATGATGTGAGAGTCTGCGAGTCCTGAGCTAACAGGACTGGCTAAAAATAAAAGCGAGGACTTTATAGCCTATGAAGAAGATGAAGAAGAAGAAGGAGAAGCTGTTAAGAGGGGATTTAATTGAATGTAAAATCCTAAACGGTATAGATAATGCCAAGGTATGTTACTGTTCATAGACTGGCTCAGGCAGAGGACAGGCAGCTGCAAAGGAAAGGAGTACAGCTCAGCTTATCTGACAGAGCTTATTCACACAAAACCTACAGGTGCCTGGGACAGAGAGAAGCAAGAGGAAGGAGCTTCAGTATAGCACAGGTAAAAGGGCATCCCAAGGGAACAGGGAACCCTGAATGTCTGGCGTAGATGGCTGAGCAGACGGATGGTCTAGCATTAAGCAAATTATTTGGTTAAGAGCTAGGAGCTTTCTGGCCTATACCTATGGAGGTAGAAGTATAGCACAGGTAGGATTATCTGTGTTGTTTCAAGCTGGGTAAAGCTGGAGAGGTAATGTTAATCCATTCCACAACTCTACCTAAAGTGCTGCAAGAGCCATACTGTGAATTTTACTTCATTAAGTGGTATTTTCAGAGTAGAAATTCTGATTTGCCCAGTGACCCTCAAGAACAGTAGCAAATACATTTAAACTCATAGAGAAACTGAGGCACAGAGAAAGGCCTTGAGCCATCTGTTGCTCTCTAATGGATTTGCAGGCGAATCACATTCACTGCGTGATGCAGAACAAATGATTCCTCCCTCCCTACATCTTACAAGTGTGTGCCACATCTCACGCCAGAAACCTGCCCTGGGATTGCCTCTGTCTGTCTTTCCAAATGCTTTTCCAGGAACAGCGGAAGAAGCAGCTAAGAAATCTGAGGCCTCTGTGGCCACTAACCAGCCATTAAAATCCCAGGTCTGCTCCCGGTTTGCCACTCATCGCTTCCCTTAGCGAGCGAAGACCTTTGGAGGTCTGCGTCCTTGGGCTTTATGCACAGAGGCGGCTGATAAAGAGACAGCGAAGTCCTCGCTGCAGACTTGTGCCCTCTTCTCTGTGCAGGGCCAAGGCGCCCGGGAGCCCGTGCGGCCGCACACCACAGGCTCGCCCTGAGAGGGAAGTGCCTGGTGCTCACACAGCTCCTCAAAGCTCCCGAGCCCTTTTGCTGGCCCAGGGCTCCGAGGGCATAACCCCAGGGAGGAGCTGCCCTCCACCCGCTTGTGCCTGCTGAAACGGGCACTGGGGCCAAGCGTGAATGGCCGCAGTGTTGGCTTGAAAACCAGAGGGTGCCAGAAGTTGTATGCAAGGCACTTAATTTATTCCTCTTTCTGGCTCTGTGCTTACCGTAGCTCTGACAGACATCCAAAAGCAGGGTGGAAGGAAACAAATATGTTAGCCCTCCATTCACGGGAGCCTCTGACAGAAGGCCACTGACCTGGTCTCAGCTCTGTCCTGCTAACCTCCTGACAGGGAGGACTTGGCTACCAGGAGCAAGAGATCTGCTAAACTGAAACTTCAATACAGATTGATCTTTGCTCCTTGGTATTATCCAGCCTGCATTCATGGTTTGGCTGACATGGAAATTTGGGACTGGACCTCAACCTGCTGTAGCTGATGTGGGCAGGTAAGGAAAAGGGGGAAAAGGAATAAGGAAGAGAGTAGTGCAGTGTTCCCCACTGTCAGTATTATACTGGATCTTATGTGATGTTTTAATTGAAGGCTGAGCATGAGGAGTATGTACTTAGGAAGGAATCTCCATCTCCTTCTTTAAGATTCTGCTGTCTGTGTTTGCAGAAGAGAACTTGGAATTATCACCAGAGACAACCGAAAGTCTCAGAAAAATCTTCCTCATAGTTTCTTTCTCCTCCTCCTTCCCACCTTCCCCATTTACATTTTTTGGTGGTTCAAGCTGGCGGTGTTGCTGATAACATTTTTTAATGTGGTCCCTGCTCTGGAGGTTACACTAAATAAGGGAAATATTGTTAAAGCCAGGGTGCTGCTTCAAAGGGAAGATTTTCAGTATTAGCAGTAAGAATGAGGAGGGGAGAGGGCTATATGGGGAACGGAGTAAGGAGGGAATGTAACAAGTGAGATCTGTGAAGTTACTGCAATGCCTTCTCTTTGCAGTGATTAAAACAGAATCAGTTTTACAGGGGGAGAATACAACTGTTTTGCAATATCACTGAAAAATTATTTCCAGAAATGTGCTGCATTGTGTGTGGATTTACCAAATTATCCATTTAAAAAAAGAATAATAAGAAGAATGAAGTATTTAGCTAATGAGAAATGTAGACATACAAACAAAACAATCCTCAAATGCTGTTTAGCTTTTCCATATCTCCTGGGAATTAGCTGCTGCTTTCAGTCTGATTTTACCTGCTATTGCTCTAAGCTAAACTTTCCATTTATATGAGAAAAACTGGAGTCAGGAGGATTAGGAGGCCCTCTGCTTTTGATTTTTAATAAAAAGCGAACATTTACTTCTGAACAGTAGCAGCGAGAAAGGGAATTAAATCTGAGAAGAGCGGGTTGACCTTTGGGAGCGCAGGCATGTTCGCACACAGAGAATCCCTCGGTCTGTCTCTTTGTTGCCCGCTCCTGTTGCCGACGTAGCGCAGGGTGCGTACACAAGCTGGTGTTGCTATACGCTCTCGCACACGTGGTTTCTCACAGATGGCCCCATACGAAGATGCGTGTGTGGCTGTTACGTTCTTTTTTCTTCCCACCATGTTACACGCACGCACCTCCACCCCCTTTCCTTGTAGCGAATGTTCTCATACAGTCTGTAGGGTTGTACTCAACTATTCAGAAGCAGAAACAGGATCTGCAGACGTGGTTTTTAAAATATTAAAAGGAAGAATGTATTTGAGGTCTGTCTTTTTGCTTCCTGCTTTCTTAGCGTGCATTTACAAGCTTTCATTTGAAACCACAACAGCTAGAAACTTAATGTTGGTATTTGAAAGAAAAGCTTGAAAGACCTTTGGTTGATCATCCGACTTCAGAAGCTGGGGCTTTTGGGAAGAAGCCTACCTGTGTAGTCACAAAGCACTGATAAAAATGCAAAGGTAGGCAGTATCACTGGAAACCGAGGTTACAGGAGAGATGGCCAGGGACACTCCACGCTGATGTTCCTCCCACCATGTTCTCTAACAGTGCTCAGGGTAAGGCTTCCCGACCAGCGGTAGGAAGGGGGAAGAAACCTCTCCCTTTGCACTGAATGCTCCTGAGACAGCTATCACTGTGCCAGGACAGTTCTGGTAGTAGGAGAGTAGTGAGGGAGGATTTCCCAAGAACGAATAATACAGGCGGGGCCGAAGGAGCAGATGTAGATTATTTGTATTGGCAGAAGCTGAAAAACAACCCAGCCCCCTCCCCACGAAAAAGCACACTTATAATTAAAACCCAACAGATTTATTGCCTTGACTCATTCTGGTATTTATCAAATTATAGCTGTGTGGCACAGAACTGTATGGCATGATTTACAGTGGTGGTGCAGAAAGGCACGGCAGCGATTCCCTCCCAGGAGAACAGAGGGAGCTTTGTTCCCGTTGTGATAGGACCAGACGTGGTGGGAGAACCTGGGTAATTGAATGCTTTGTCAAAGCCAACCTCTTTCCTCCTCTGTGTGTGTTTGCACAGATCTAATCACTCTCATCACATCAGGCGCTCTAATCATTCTGACATTACGTATGGGGGAGCAGACATCTAAAGAGCAGGAGCTGCTTTCTTCACCACCATCATCATCATCATTGTCTAGCTGCTTTTTTTTTAAACCACTCATGAAGGAAATTGAGAGCAGGGATAATGAATTCAGGAACAGGTTATAGATGTTGGCACCAACTAGGAAACAGGTTTTTCTGAACTTTATAACTCTTGTGTTCATTTAAACAATTGAATTTATGTTTGCATGTAGCATTCAGTAGTATATAATTTTTGCATTTCAGGAACAACAGGGGAGACCCGATGTAGGCAATATAAGAGTGGTAAATTGCAGACCCAGCAAAGAGACTGTGATAGCCTCATAGTGGATGCAGCGCTTGCCTCAAATTGTAATGACACACAATGAGTTCAAATCCCACCAGGGGTTCTGTTTTTATTAGAAATACTTCATATCTCTTATTCTTGGTGTCAAATGGATCACTACACTTTTGGCACTTAGTTATCTTTATCATCCAAAAATACTCTGCCGCTAATGAAAACATTTAAACAGCTCTACCAGGAGAAAACATAATGCAGGGCCCTGTTGCTCGGAATGGCCTCAATTCCTATGCACAGAGCGGGCCGTTGCCTTACAGACTATGGCCCCATGCAGCACGGCATTGTTTTTTGTGAAGCCTAGCAGAACTGGGCATGACATGGAGGATGGGCTCCTTTGCCATGTGGCTCAGCTGCCACTAAAACTCCTTTTAGCCTGATCTAACTTCACCAGAGTTAGTGAAGTAACATCAGCTGGGGTAACCGAATGTGAAGTTAGAGCCTTTATGCTCTATTTTGGTACCCTCAATGTATTTATGACTTTCCATGTGTTTCCTGCTATGAGGGAGCAGTAAGGAAGGCCTCCTATGGCTAACCTAAGGCTTGCAGTTTTTTCTAGACAAGTGAAGTTTGTCTTATCTTGTGACTAAACTATGTTCTTGCTTCTACTGTAGAGAGGGAAAATTCTGCTGATGTTGCTCGTGTTTTGCTGACGTTTCTACCCATTTGTTTCCACCCATGCAGTTTTCACCCATACCGGTTTTGCATATCAAAAGCAGACTACATTGGGTCTATTGTATATGGTGGGTGGAATTGTCAAAAGCATCTGAGTGGTTGAGGAGGCTTTGTCTGTAGAGGAATCACGTGTGACTGAAGCCTGGGTAGCCCTACCTGACCTAATTTTAACATTGCATATACAGATAACAGTGAGAGGTCAGCACAGAAGATGCTGGCATGGGCTGTGAACAAGACTGTGAAGTGTCCAGAATGACTAGTTTTTGTTGAAGTCTGTGCCATCGTGCCTTTAGTGCTGCTGTTGGAAATCTCTCCAGCTAGTTTAATACCTTGGTAGCCATGGCAGATAAATCGTAGTTCTGTCTGCCATTGCAGTCTGTACGTGCTGCTTATAAGAATCCTTGAATTCTGCAAGGGAAGCAAGAAAAAGCAAACCAAACATAGAGAGGTGCTTCATAATGATGGTCTTGTGGTCTATTTGTACAGATGAGAGAGTTTATTTATTTATTTGTTGTGGAGAATGACTGTGAGCTTTGATATTGCTAACGCTCAATAAAAGTTTATGCTTCGCTTTCCAAACAGAGGCTTCCCCTCTCTGTTAAGAGCAGCACGTGTGGTAAAATAAATTATTTCTTACAGTGTAGAGTACAATAATTGTTGCCTCCATTCGGTACTGGAGAATACCATGGATTCTGCTGCCTTGCCTTCAGAGTATTATTATTTCTTGTCAGACAATACAGAGAAAAGGGCATTTCCTGAGCAATTTTTGAATGATTTCAATCTTACCACTGTGTTACTAATGCTGTTTTGTTGTTGTTTCTAAATGGTGTGGCTTTCACTTTACTTGACAGCGTTTATTTTCAAGGATTGCATTCTGCTTATTACATGATTATATTCTGATTCTCAGATTCTACAAACATTTTCATCAAGTCATAACACAGAAGCGTTATTGGTACCGTTCTGCTTCAAACTGGGGATCAGATTCATTCAAAATTGTTGAAAGCCGCCTAATGAATCTGAGCAGAGTTTCAGCCCAGTGACAGACAGATGACTGAATACAGTCAGCTTATGCCTGGTTTTGCATTTTTTTCCTGCAAGCATTAAACATGGCAATAACAAAGTTCTCCTAATCCTTGAAGCCAGACAAAACTGGTCAAAATGAGGATCAAACTGTTGGCAAAATATCCACATTAAAATAATATCTTTTTTTATGCAGTTTTGGAAGCTTTCAGTGTTCTCCAGGGCGATTTGCTAGAAGTGATTTGGCAAAATTTGGAATTTTTCAACACTCTGTAGAACAGCGTTGAAGTTCCTTGTCTGTCCGACATGCACTGGCAGAAAGGGCTATATTTACAGCTACCACTGAAAAATGCCAATTAAGTAGTGTACTACTTGTTGAATAATTAAAGTGTCAGCGTGCTCATTAAGTGTCCTCAGCAGCTGGCCCAAGTGGTTGTGTTACGTGTTTGGGCACTTTTTTGTGCTCTTTCACAAGGTTTTGTTCCAAGATATAAACTGTCATTCTGAAATATCTGCTCTTACTGCTGGGACAAAAATGCTTGCAGCGTGGCCCTCAGCCCATGTGTGTGAGCAGGGTTGTTAGGCTGGGGGCACTTTCCTCATTTCCCTCTCGATTTGAATCTTAAGCTTAGTGATAAGATAATAAATGCTAACACCAGTAGGGGTAGCAAACCCGTCCAACTAATCTTGTCAACCATCTTGCTTTTACTTAAAGTTGGAAGTGAGTAACATAGCTATGCTTTCACTCCTTGGGGTTGGCTTGGGAAGGACAGAAGTATGCCAGGGAATTGGAGGGGTGGACATTTCTACCTCTGGCTAAGGAAGCCGGAGCTTGGAGCTGAGCATCCCCTGCTACTCCCTGCGGACCGACTGCAGTGCAGTGGCAGGCCAGCTTTGGGCAGCTGCCGGTGTTACCATGCTGCAGCTTCTGGCACAGGGACGGTGGATGTCAGATGCCAGCAATGAAATCCATACGGTCGATGTACCGTATAGCCTGGGCCAGCCGGTTTTCTTTGGGTAGAAGGTACTGGGCACTAAGCTCCCGTGGCTGTCCAAATGCCAATAATTTCCCTTCTGCGGTGTTGTCCTTGCTCTCTTTCTCTTTATCAGTTTCCTTCCTCACGCTTCTCTCCACCCTCTGCTCTCCCTCCACAGCCTGTCCCATTGCTACCTCTAGCCCAAAGTTTCTGCTGTGTCTTCATTTCCTCCTTGTAGATCAATTCAGTCTGTCCTGGCCAATTTGCACTGCAGACTGGCCTCGGCAGCCTACGTCCTTGTCACTGCTTTGCTGAATTAAAAATTAAAGCATGTCGGATGAGAGCAGCAGAGAAGCTTTCTACAGGTTATCAGTGGAGTCTGTTGACAGTTTCCCATCCCGCTACCTCACATCTCAACTAACCACGGCAAAAGAAACTGGGTCACCTCAGCCAAAATCCCGCTAGGTCTTGTCCAGGTGTGACGTCAGGAGTGGGTTTTTTTTTTCCTTTCTGTAGAAGGATAGCAGGGCACAGGCAGACATCAGTACACCGGCATTATGTGGATGTGCGCTCGTGAGCCTGTTTGAATGCATTATAGCTCCGATCTCACATGTTTTGGCTATTGCAGTTTAAATTATCTGAGAAATAGTCTTCAGTTTTGCTTCGTTGCAAGCAATTCCTGAAGTCTCTCCTTAGCTGCTCGCTGCAAAGACAGGTTGCTGCATGGTTGGCACCGGTTTCAGTGCAGATACTCGTTTCTAGAGTGGGTGAGACTGCAGAGATATTGCAAAGACTTTCCGCTGCAGGAATTCAGGGCCCAGTAAGTTAACATAGGAAAGCATCTAGCTGATGATGTAGTAAAGGTTAGCTAAGCTGAGTCAGATTGAGAGTCAGTTGTGCAAACCAAAGTTGAGTTATGTTTGCGTTAACTATTTCCTTACTCCATTCTCACACCAAGTCCTCTGTTGCTGCTATGACAATGAAATTCACCTTCCCAGGAAAGCAGAGCTGCAGGCCATGAGCCTCGTGTAGGCTGGGGCACCGTCTCGGTCCCTTCAGGCACCCAGCCTGCTGTGTGGTGCAGCGCAGGGAGGCTGGGTGTTCCACCTGACAAGGAGAAGCGTCTCCCCACGAAGGTTGGAAACTTGCAACACTGGAGTTCCTCAGATACCCTGGCTTCTTAAACTGAAAGAAGAAAAGAAAAAGGGAGAAGGACCAGTTTGAGGAGATAAAGGTGTTCTACATGATTTACAGCTTGACCTTAAGATGTTGTTACCAGTGCATCTGGGGAAAGAGCAGGTGCTTCTAGATGGACCAAAGATTTTCTTTTCCTTTATCAGAGGGTTACATTAAATGCTCTTCCCTGCTGCCCTTTTTCCTAGGGCCTGCTGGCTGATAAAACAAGGTCTGTGTTATCAGCCAAGGAGACAGGGTAATCCTCAAGGAGGAGGCAGTAGCTAGGTGGTAGGGCAATAGAAAAGAAGGTGCTGCTTGCCCTAGTGAGGAGGAGAGGGGCTGTGTCCCAGCCCGGTCTCCCTGGTACGAGACAGCACAGCCCATTAGCTCAATGCAGGAGTCGGGCTCAGCTCTGCTATTCAGTCACTGCCTCGCTCCCTTCCCCTGGACCCTGGGGGGAAAGCTGCTTTGAGACGATGCAAATCCTGCTCAGTGCCTTGTGACAGTGTCCATATGAGTGAAATGAATGAGTGAGTAAAGGGGAGGGTGCTGAGCTCAATTTGCAAGACCACGGGTTGAGGGACAGTGGCTGCGGACTGGGTGATGGGATGTGTTCGTAGTAATGAACCTTAGCATGGTTTTACCTCATCCCTGGGAGTCCTCTCTGTGTTTGGGTTCTGCCTTCATCCAACGTGTCTCTCAGCTTTCTCCCAACCAAAGCCAAGCTGGGAAATAATTAAATCTGAGAGGCAGGCTGGGCTCCTTACAATGGTGCTGCTGCCTACCTAGCCTGTAGTTAGGTGGAGCTTACCTAAGACTAGAACTGCTGGCAAAACAGCTCCCACTTCTAGAGCTGTGCTGGCTCCTTCAGGAGTGTCAGGAGAAAAAAGTAGCAAATGCTTATTTTAGTCAAGGAAGTGAGCAGTGCTCTCCTTGAGCAGCCCAGGGGAGAGATTGAGTGTGCAGAAAACCCAGCATTCTTGCATAGTCACTTTTCCGAAGAGAGCTGCATTTTGAGGATGCAGAGCTCTGCTTGGCGTGGGAGGAACTAAGCTTCATGCTGCTGCCTCAGCATTCGTGCCATCCGTTTGTGCCGAGCAGGTTTTTTTCCTCCTTTTTTTTTTTTTCCCCAGAGTGCTCCATGAGATGTTAGTGACTCTTTAATTATATCGGGGGCTCCATGAGCTATTTTGATGTGTTGTCTCTCTGGCTTTGGCACGTACTCTGGGTTGAGGACACATGGCCACTGTTCTCTTGTCTCTGCCTTACTGTGTCACCACTGAATTTCAAATGTCGCCCTTGGAATTGACACTTTGGGGTCTGGCCAGACTTTAAAAATCCTCTCCTGCCTTCAGATACTGGTGCAGGTAATAAAAGCGATTTATCAGCCTGCACTTCTCTGTGCCTGCGCCTGTGGGGATGTGCAAGGTAAATTCATAGCCAGTTCTCATGAGACTTGCTTGCCTCTCTTTCTCTCAAAATACTGTGTAGCACAACTTTATTTTCTTGGAGATTTTTTTCCCCTGCAAATTGTATCTCAAGTGCTTACAGAGCAAAACAATTCACAACAGTAGGTAAATGAGTATATTAGAGCCTCCAGTCAGAGAGCCAAGAGCAGAGCAACGGAGAGGGGATCACAAACAGCCCAGAGCCGGGGGGAGGACGAGGTCTGAGCTGAGAGGGGAAGCAGCAGATATGGCTGAGCTAGCAGCAGGGCTGTTGTGCACAGCAGGAGCTGAGGAGGAGCCGACTCCTGAGCCAAGACGTGTCATTGCATGGAGGGAGACAGAAGAGCTTGGTGTGGGGCAAGGGCAAGAGAAGATGACAGGGAAGTCGTCCAGGACAAATGCAGGAAAGATTTAAAAGCAGGGGGTGGGTGGTTTTGAGAAGTGCACGTTGTTATGGAGTAGGAGTTGTTGGAACAGCTCAAGCTGCAGAGCAGCATCGTATGATTTCTGATATGGAGAGACGTAAGTAGAACGTTATAGACATACGTGAGGGAACCTGGAGAGCCAAGTTTCAGGGGAAGAAAAGATGTTTCCTCCCCACAGCTGAGAGATGCAAAAGCTTTGGAACAACTGACTTGTTGGCCTAGGAGGGGTGAGCTTTGGGCCGCTGTATTTCAAGTGCTCTTTGGTGGGCACCGATGCAAGGCTTTTCCCCGCTGGGTCACTCCTGCTGGGGTTTGCCCGCAGCGCTCCCAGTCTCTCAGGTGTGTGACGGTTTGGGCAATCCAGAGGGATCTGGGATTTCCCAGGCCAGGGCACACAGGTGTGGCAACCAGCCATTAGACAGTTGTTTTCTTTTACCGCTCTTTGCTAAATTGGTGTGATCAAAACATACCCAGGACCTGGGAGTCTAAATAATGGTCTTGTGCTCCCCGTGTGGAGCTGGGTAATATTTACTGAGCCCGACGGCTTCATTCTCCTCTGTGCTGACTGCATTAATGGCTGGCTGCAGGGAGGGAGGGCAGGGATGAAGGATAGCTGAGAGGGGTCCGGGCGACACGGCTAACGGATGGCCTTATTAGAGACACTTTCCTGGGGCCTAAGTGGAGCTTTTTTGTCTGAGTCGGCAAGAAGTGGGTCATTTTGCTGGGCTGTCAGGGCCCGGCTCTCGCTGGAGAGGAGGCTGTGACTGCAGCAGCCGGCTGGCTTCTCGCTGCTGTTTTTGGCTAGGGGATGAGGTGGTGCAGGGCTGAGAGGGGAGCGACAGAGACCGTATCAGTAACAGCCCTCAGGGATTTCTTCCAGGGGAAAAAAAGAAAAAAAAAAGCAGATCTAAATTGCTGGCTTATCCTACCCTGCCAGTGAGCAAAATTTGGAGGTCAGTAGGGAGGTAATGTAGCTGATCCCCCCTGCCAAGACACTCCCCTCTGCCCGACTTTCACTGCCATCTCTGCATCGTCTGCCTGTCTCTGGAGGAGCACCGATGCCTAAGGAGGTAAGACCTCCAGCAGCTCTCCATCTCACCTGCCAGCAGTTCTAGAGACCCTAGTGGCATCTTGGTCTCGTTGGTCCCGCACTGTGCCTGATCCACAGGGATCCAAGCCTGCTGCAGCCTTCCACGGGGAGTCCCGGCTCTCTGTCTTAAGCCCTCGCTGCTCATGGCTGTGACTCTGCAGATACCTACTTTCTCTCTGTTGTGTTGGCCTAAACAGGAAAGTAGTATGTATTTAGTTTCCCCTGCCCATCCTCCCCATCATAACTGTGTTGATGGATCATCTGAAAAAAGAAAAGCACTATCAGAAGCAAATGTGCCAGTATATGCCACGAGGGACTGCTCTGCGGGTATTTCCAGCCCAGCAGGAAACCCAATCTCCTAATAATTTGTATCTCAAAATCACCAGAGTTGAAGTTTGAGATAATGCACAAGGAGATGTACATTTTTTTCAGCACTTTCCCCAATGCAGCCAGTGATGCTTGTGGTGCTCACCAATCCTAGGAACACAGATCAGCTGCCAGAGGGCAGTCCTGGGTTTAACCAATTAGCCCTGGGGAGGAGCTGGTTAAAACAAAGCAAATACTATGTCAGTCCTGTCCTGTAGGAGCCAAGCAAAGGAGGGGGTGGTTTGGGGACTTATTTTTTTGTTCATAGTCAGAGAGGGCCTGCTGCTGCAGTGCACTGGCTTCCCACGTGAGCTGACATTATGCGAGGGCTAGCTGAAAAGGGCGTTGCAGCTGGGGTAAAAATTTTCGTGCATATCATTTCTGTTCTGTGAAGTGGCATTTCTCTTAGGTACATCTGGCTCAGTACACTGGAGAAAGGCTGTGATGAGGTACTGCTGAGGGAAAATGCAAATCCAGGAGAAATACTAACCCAAGAGACAGAAGGAAAGAGAAAAATTTGTTACAGAGGAGTCACGGGCTTGTGATTCTTTTCTAGTATAGTGGAGGTGAAGAGAAAGGACCAGTACCAGACCTTCCCTGCTCTGCATCTTCAGTTGCTTTGTTTTTTGAGGTCATCTTCTGCACAGGCTAAACTGTGCTAATCCTCAGAGTAAACTCTGCAGCTTATATTCCTGTGATTCAGGAGGGAATGCAGAAGGCCAGTTTAATACAGATTTATTTCTCCTATCCCCTTTTTGTACTCTCAGGAAGCATATTATGTTTTGTGCCTGCACTGTTTGGGAGGGTGTACGGGCAGGGCTATGCACCAGTGCTTCAGTATAGGTAGTGGCAGAGCCATTGGCACTGCTCAGTCCTTGGTCCAACTTCTCTGTGAGTTGCTGCACACAGGAGCACCTGAGTTGCTATTCTGGGCCAGACAGATGTAATATCTAGTCTCCAGGAATTGCCAAATAATTCAGAAAGGTGCAGGAAAGCCTGCACCACACCATGACTGAATTACCTGTTCACAGGAGACATTTTCTTTCTGACTGAATGAGGTTAATGACCATCTTATGCCTGGCAGCATGAGGGTTTATAGTCCTTTATCAAACATAGATGATGACTCTGTTGTTGCTGTAAATGCTTTGCTCATTTTTTTTCCTATTTTTTAAATCCTTTTTTTAAGATGCAGCAGTAAGTTCCAAAAGTTAATTTTACATAATGTGAAAAAGCAATGTCTTTGGGAAAAAAGAATTCATGAGCAGTTTTGTCATTAGCTCTACAGTACGTCCATAGGAGGTTACAACTGGGAAGGACAGTTATTGTTTAAAAACCAAAGAAATCCATTATGAATGATCAATTACTTGATCCCCCAAACAATCAGCATCCTATTGCTGATTGCCATATCCTTGTGGCAGTAACGAATTAATGATTACCTTTAGATTAGGTCTTTACTGCACGCATGATGCACCGAGAGCATGGCTAAATTGGGTTGGATGTAGTAAGGATTGCTGAGTCTGTAGTCAAGCCTCCTTGGGCTGCGATCTTGTCAGAGCTCATAAGCTGAGCCAAAGAATTTGATTAGGCGGCAGGGTCTTTGGGGAAGAGGGAAGAGCTTAGGCTCTTTAGTAGCAATGCCTCGAACTCACCCGTACCAGCAGCTGGATTTCCAGGGCAGACAGGACCTATGCACAAGCCTGGCCGGTGAGCAGGCTGCTGGGATGCTCAGACCCCGCGCAGTGGGATGTCTGGGAAGTCCGTCCCTGCCTGTCACAGGGCCGGTCGCTCAGTGCCAAACGTTGGTGTCTCCAGATACAGACAGCGAATGCATCAAAAGGTGGCCTTGAGCTCCTCAAAACCAAACGCCTGCCCCTGAATGCAATGTGGTGCCAATTCAGTGTCTCGGGGACCAGACCAACTGAACGGGGCCTGTCCACATCCCGCAGGGCAAGGCTTGGATCGCAAAGAGCCAAATCGGCGGCCTCCCTGCCCCTGCCAGCCAGGCTTCCCTTGGTGGCTGCACATCCAGGCACTGACTGGATCTGCCCCTTTTTAGCTTTTGACACTGACATGGTCTCTCTTCCTGGCATTAGGGCCTCAATTAGCTGCTTCTATTTCTAATGCTCTGAATTTGCATGGTGAGAGCCGGGATTAAGGACAGGCAGTCTTAACGCAGCTCCTATTAATAAATAAGGAAGATTAGGAGCTTTGTCAGTAAGATAGTGCTTCCTCCTTCATTTAATTATTCAGAAACACCTCGTGTTTAACCCTCCACCCTCTGAATGAAGTAAATAAAAAGAAGTGAGATTATTAAAGATAAGGTTTAAATTAACTTTCTATCATGTGGGTCAGGTAAGAAAATTCTCTCTCCTATAATTGACTGACACTGGTGATGGCTTCTGCAGAGGTCTGAAAAAAAAATCTTCTGCTCCTTTTTTACATAAATACATTTTTTATATCAGGTTGGGAATATTTCTTTATGTTTTTGGGGACTGCTGGTACCTACTTACAAAGCAGAAGTAGCAGCAGGGCAAATTTCTTTCCTACCAGCAGGCCACAGTTCATCTCTAGAGGGACCACATTTGGAATTAAACAAGGAGTGGAATTTTTATGGCCCACTTTTCTGCACTGATACTGCCAGAAAGAAGGATGTCTAATGGGCTTTTTGAGGTGATCTTTGGGTTGAGGTTTTCAGCTCACTGGGAATTGTACTGAGACCTTCTAACTCATTTCATAGTTGATCGTCCAAGAGGCATTAGTACCCAGTAACTAGCTACCAAGGATGCATTCAAGCTGCAGTGACCTCAAGGTAAAAAAGTACTTCATCCCATTCCTATGCAGTTAAATTCCCTTGGGATGTGTATCTCAAAGTGTGACTACAACAGTTTCCAGATGTTTCATATCTGCTCATGGTCTATAAAGAATGATGACTAAATTGCAGTGTAGTGACCTTAGAGATATAAAAAGGGGGAGGGGGAGAGGTGGCTGGCTAGCAGAGAGCTTTACAGTAATGGGATCTTTGCCAGTATCATTCATGCTTGAGTCAAGGACTTTCATTTCCGAAAAAGAACTGGGGATTAGTACAGCTTCTGCAGCCTGCCCTGCAAACAGACACGTCCTCCCCACAGATGTGGTTGTGTTTGGTGTTCTGGGGTCACCTCTCCTTGTAGCCTTAATGAATATAGCAGAGATGGGGCTGCTTAGTCTCAAAAATCCTGAAGGAAAACGTGGTGGCTATTAACGCCAAGATGATCTACTTGCCTTCCACACTTCTGGCCAAGGTGGGCTCTGCAAAGCCACCCTGTGCATGTCCTGGTGCAGGCTGGAGAGCCCTGACTCAGTGCAGTATCCTGCCATATCAAGCTCTAGGGCTGACACCCGAACAACTACTTTGTATGCGTTGTTTTAGAACTGATGTATTTTTTCCTCCCATGGGACCTTTGGACTCACTGTCATTTCCAACAGTGAGCTACTCAGGGGTAGGCAGGAACTACCATCACCGTAAGTTGGCTTGGAGTTTTATTGTCTTCTATTGCTGGCTGCTCTTGCCCTGCGTGCAGCACTTTGGGGTATCAGAGAAGATGCTTCCCAGTTCCCTGAGCTGTTCTCAGGAGCCCGTGTAATGTCTGGGCTGTTTGTTTATTCTTGTGACCTAGGATCAATAGGTTGTGCTGTTTCCAAGCGAACTGCTGCTAAATGGCTCTCTGACTACATCTCTTGTTTTTATTCCTAGGCAGGCCTGCAAATTTCTGGGCATGTAAAGGCACATTCGCTTTGAGGAAAGCCTGTGGTACATTGCCTGTTTCAGAGCAATTTTCATCTAGGAGATTAGCAGAGCAGCACAGGGACATCTTAATGTACATTTACAAACTCAGAGCTGGTTTTCCAGGGCATCTATTCTAGTTTGCAGGTTTAGAAGGTGCTTTCAGTAAATATTCTCTACTGTTCACTTAACATTGGCTGTTTCCATAAATGTGCTGGTTAGTGAACTTCTTCAGCAGAATAGTCCCAGAAAGGGACATGGCTAGAGTGAGCTAAATACATAAATTAAAAGATTATTTACTAGTTTCCTTGCCCAGCATCTTATCCTGTGTTGTGTGTCATGCTTATCCTTGTAATGGATTATCTTGATCTCCATAAAACACATGATGGGGATGTATTTTTGCCATTGAAAAAGCCTCCTGTGGCAGAAAGGACGAACTCCAGATGAGCAATGTACTTTCATCTCCATATTTCCTCAGCCTGTACAAACTCTTCCTGCTGCTTTCCTCCGTGGAGCTGTGAGAGGTCGGGATGCTGAGACCTGCTGTCTGTTTTGCAGTGTCAGGAGGCATCTCCCCTTCCATGGAGGGCTGTGGACCAGGCTTTTTTCCGACAGTGCTTCTCTTTGCCGCTGGCCTGCAGAGCCCTAGTGCTAGACTGTGAATTAAATGTCCTTCGTCCACCGATCAGGCCCCTTCCAGACACCCTGCTGGGATCTCCTTTGGGAAGGGCTGGAGCTGGAATTCAGCTGACTAGCATCTCCCGCCGTGACCAGCCACAAGTGTTGGTTAAGCTTAAGGTTAAAGATTTGAGGTGCAGGGGCCAAATGAGTTTAGGATGATTTCTGTAAGCCTAGATTTTGATTATATGACCACTGAGAAACTGCTCCTTTACCGTAAAGCCCCCTTGTCACCAAGGGATTAATCAAGCCTAGCTGAAGGAAGGAGGGAATTCCCTTTGATTAGGAAAGTGATAACATTTTTAGATTTTTTTCCTGCATTGGAGAACGCAGTCAGTAGGTGGATAACAGCTATAAAAGTCATGTGGAAACTCACTTTTGGAGTAACATGAGAGTATAACAAAGAAAAGGGCTGGGAATGCTTTTTCATTTTCGCAAAAGTGTAATGATGATAGGACTGCTTGCTGTGAGCTTTCATTCCATCCGGGATGAAACTATTAAGAGAAGCCACACACACACACAAACCCCTTTGCTCTGAAAGCTCCTGTGCTCTCTGTGTGTGCTGCTGCTTTCTGAAGGTATCATTTGTGTTTTGCTCTATTTCAAACACATCTCCTTTTGGCTCTCTCACTTCCTCTTTGTCTTTGGAAAATGTTAGGGCACTGAGCTGAGCAGGCTGATGGTGCCAGATATCCTTTGTACACACACACAGAGACTCAGAAATAAACATCCCTGCTGTGACCTGGAAGCTTTCTCTTCATAATAGCGTGAGGGCACATACATAGAGTGAGTGGCAGGAGGAGTCCTTAGGATGCTCTCCATACCTTTTGTTTGACGCCCGGGTTTGTGTACAGTAAATTAAGACTCGTGCTTGGGGACTGCATCTTTTTATGTAAGAGGGTCATCTTGTAAGTGGGGCAGGTCAAAGAATCTCGTGTCCCACTCTAAGCAGCTTTGACCCATGTAATGCACATCAGGCTATCACTCTTAATTTGATAAACTAAACACTAGATTGATAATCCTGCCTTGCTTTTTCCTCTTCTCATTTCTAAATATATCCATGTTTCTCTGTCTCTTGACTGTGAACTTGTATCTACCTCTCTCCATAGATTAATCATAAATATGGATATAGATGACGGAAGGTTAAGGGCATGGTGGGGAAGGCTAAGCAACTCTGCTTCATTTATCATTGCTACAGTGCATGTTTGGGGGCGGTTGCCTCACCTATCCCAGTTTCTTTGACACTTTTCAAGCAGTGTCAAGAGCAAAGATATTAGAACAAATGGGTCATGAATGGACTAATTTTAATCTTCCCTTGCTGTGTGTGGTTAGCTCTGAGCAAATGACTCTCACACCCTCTGTGCTCTCTTGAGAGAGTGGAAAAAAAAGTCTGATAATTTTTAGTCAGTTTGAGCAGATCTACACTGAGGTGTAGAGAGCCAGACCCCTTGATTGCTGTATATCATCAGGATGAGGAAGGGTTTTTGAAGTGGCTGATCGTTTGCTGGCAAATATTTGTAGACAATCATTCAAATTGAGGTAAGAGTTTGTGAAATTTTTAAAGATGCATGATCATATTCTGAGAATTAAAGACCAGGGATTTTCTTTTTTGCATTGGGCAAGCTGGGTGAAATACGAGTTAGGGGTGGTTAAAAAACCACCAGTAGTTCTCAAAGATGAACCAGAAAGTGCCTCTGAGCCGCATGGACAGGCGCATTATGTGTCAGGTGCAGGAGGTCGTTACTCAGCTGTACCCAGCCCCGGTGCCGGCTCTGTTGATGTGCAGCGTGTGGTTCGGGACAACACGATTTGAGGAAGATGGGAACAAGCAGGAGAGAGCCCAGAGGGGAGCAGCAGGCTTTCTGAGAGGCTGAGCAGACAGGATCTGCACAGGAAGGTTAAAAGAACTAGAGTTATAAAAGTTTCCTTGCTCTAAATGGGGAAGAGAAAGAGAAACAGAAGAGTCTTTGTTCCTGTAAATTGTTGTTTTAAAGGTGGTATTGATCTGTTGTGTTGCAAATCCCCAAGATGAGAAGTAACAGGTTAAATACTAAGACTACTTTCTAACTCTGGGACTAGAAAAGTACTGGAAGGGTTAGTGTAGGTAAGAGGACGTGGAGCCTCTTCCATCGGGGCTTCTTCAAGCCGTGTAGGCAGATATTCCTCAGGAATGGACTTGAAGGTATATTTGATCCTGTCTCAGTGTGGTGGACTAGATCAAATGACGGTCTTGAGGTCCCTTCTGGTTCCACCTTATTGCGATTTCTGTGATTCAATGCAGTCAAACCAATCTGAATTCCATATAAGCCAGGTGTCTTTTTTTCACCCTGCTAAAATTACTTGACTCTGAAACAGATGAGATAACAGGAAAGGAGTAAATTTCATGTAAGCAAACTTTTCTAAATGCTTTTTTTCTCAGTCTCTTTTAGGATGTTATTAAGGAACAAACTTGTCATTGGATATGAGATAAAGCTGTATCATAAATAACGTAATAAGAAAAACAAAATTTACCGAATAAACAGAGAGGGAATATATAGCTCGTTCTCAGCATGAAAAGATGCCTCAGCTCAGTGGATGTGTCACTGAGCAGTATTATGTCTGGTGTTTAATATGGATTAATAACCCAAAAAAGGGAAGAATACTTAGAAGGAAAAATGTGCAGATAATATAGCAATGTTTAGGTTACCCAAGCCTGGAAAAGACACCGAGGAGGTCTGGCAATGAGCTCGCTGAGGCAGTTTACAAGCGTCATAAGAGTAAATGAAATGCAGAACGGCAAAGGCAAGGTGATGCACTCAGGAAACAACACATTAGAATTAGTCATGCTTGTTTCTGGGTTCTAAAATAATTGTAACCACTCAAAAGAAAAGAACGAAAAAAAAGGCATGGCTGTGAGCAACTCAGTGAAAACATTTGTTCAGTCTGTAGCGATGGTGAAATAAAAGCATGCAAGATGAGAGAGTGCATTAAGAAAGGGGTAGAGAATAATAGATAAAATAATACAGTACCATTATATAAATTGATGGTACGTGCTCTCCTTGTACACTCTATTCAGTTTGCTCCCCCCATCTCACAAAAGGAAATAACAGAAATAGAAAAATGACTGGAGAAAGGGAACAAAAATGACTGGAGTCTTTTAATAGCTTCTTCATAAAGAATGATTAAAAGGAGCAACACTGTTTTCTTGAGAAAAGACAAATAAGAATCATTGTGGCAAAGGTATAGGAATAGACACTACAGAAAAGAAGTTCACTCAGCCATTCCTATTTACTTTTCATTTTATTAGAAGAACAATAGGGGAAGCAATGACATGAAAAGGAAGCACTATAAACCCGTGAAGAGGAAATACTCTTTTACAAAATGCCTGATTCACATATGCAACTTGCTGCCACCAGATACCTCTGAAATCAGAAGCTTAATAAGCTCAATAATGAGCTCAGTAAGATTCAAAGCAGACCCCGATTTGGATGCTGGTAAGATTCACAGATAAAATAGGGAACCTGTGAAGGTAGGAAATACCAGAGGAGGTAGGTATTAACTAAGATGTGAGGATGAAAGGGGTCTTGAATCTTCCTGCTCCAGGTTAACAACAAAAAAAAAGTCACCAGGTGGTTTGACAGTAGGAGGCAATCTTCCTCTGCAACACTTGGCTGCGAGTGTCACCAGTACGGGATATTTCAGTAACTTGTCCTGGTACAAGCCTTTTGCAGAGATGGGGTGTGGAAGAGGTGAGTTGTTGGTGTCGTGGTATCTGTCTTTTGAATGACAGTATTTGAAGGGTTGGGCAATAAGGCAGCTGGTGTCCAGCTGTGATTCTGCCACTGACTCATTTTTGGGTGTTTAACATCCTCTCTTCTGCTTCAGTTTTCCTATCTGAACATAGGGTAGATGCATTGGTGCAGCCTTGTGTCTTAAGGGACTTCTGAGGCTTTATCAGTTCCTCTTCGTAAATGAGTTGAATGTGCTGAGATGAAGTGTGCTATTGATACCTGTTCAGTGAAAAGGCCCTGTCGGTATGATGGGCTGCCATGTCACGGTGTTCCTCCGCTATTTTAGCTGTTGCAGGCTCTTGAAAGAGGCAGTCGCATCTCCACCCAGGCATGCATCCTCCTTCCTCATGCCACCCTGTAGTCAGATGGTGACTTTGTATTGCGCCAATATCCCTCCTCCCCCAAACCAATGTTGATAACCACTTGTACCTACCATGTTTAAACCCATTCCTGTGCCTGCAGCGCTGCCTTTCCTCTCCTGTCTGCGTTAGTCTCAATCTAGGACAGTTCCTTGATATGCATGTTGTAAGATGAACCCCATCTTCTACTGTCTTCTGTCAAGTACTGAGTCACATCCAGATCCTGTCTTGTAATTCATGATTTGGGATTAGACTCAGAAATACTGGTCTTATTTTTCAGGAGAAGCAAACACATATGTTTGGTTTGGTTTTTTTTGATGACACACATGTTTGTGTGAGTGCATGTTCCCCTGGTTCCCCACTGTCCCATCTGGCAGGGTTTGTGGCTGCTATGGAGTGCACATTTAGGATTCCCATCAGGCAAGCTTGCCCTAAAAGCAGTTTAAGTATTTGAATAAATGGTTGTGGTTGAAATCTGCCCCAAGTGATAGAGGATGTTTCGTCATCTCCTTACTAGGAAATAATCCTAGCTAGCACTTGGTTGGTACTTTGTATTTCCTAAGTGCTTTACAAATATCAATTAATCCTCAGGTACCAGTGCACCTCGTGCTTGGTTGTTTTCACCAGGAGTTGAGCATCGGCTCTCTGATCCTAGAGCCAAGAGGCTTTACTGTCGGAGCTAGCTCCCCTAGCCTGCCTACTTAGGACATGTTCAGCCTCTCTGTCCCCCTGCTTCAGGACCAGGGAGGGCAGACTGCTGCGTCATTAGTTTGTGATGCCCTCTTAATACCTACCATAAATTGAACGACCAGTGAAACCTCCAATTTCCAGGTAGAGAAACTGGGGGAGAATTTGTAACTGGACTTTCAGGTGCTTTCATTCCCAATTCTGTCCTCAGTTCAGCAGGACCACCTGCCTTAGACCTAGCGAGTAACCACTTCAATTGCCAAGCAGAATATAAAAAAGCGAAGTATGAAGGAAAGGAGAGAGATGTCTCTCCTACTGCAGTGGCAGGGAACTGCCGGGGTCCGAGGGAGACCCTTCTCTTCCTGCCCAACTGAAAACAGTGCCCCTCCTCTAGATGGGCTCCACCTGGCAGAGACCAAGTCGTCATTTAGATTTTTTTTTCTGAAATCAATTAGACTCTTCCAGTGGTAGAAGCAATTTGTGTGAGTTTTAATCTTTTGCCAGCTCAGCCCGATCAGCACTTTTTGAAGAATGTGGAGCCAGTGTCTCTGCTAATCCAGGTAAATCAGCCATTTCTGGAGACAGACAGACAGAGAGGGAAGGAAGGGAAGCTATTAAAACCAAGGAAGGCCCATCTCAGGACTAAAAGGCATCACTGAGGTACCTGATTTATAGGAGGAGAGTTGCCTTTCAGTCATTTTTAATGGAATATTATTAAAGGAAAATCAGGAGCTGTGAAACCTTTTGTGTCTCATCTCCTAATGTATTTATTTCTGCAGCAGGGAACCCTGTTAACCCCAGCAGGTAATGTATTCCTCGGCTAGCACGGGTGGCAAGGTTGTCCCCTAGAAATTTTATTATGGAGCAAACTCAGTTAAATATTTGCACACGAAAAGACTACCTCAAGGTTTCAGGGGTCTGAAATTTGTTTCCAAGGAAAACTGCCTAGTAGAGCTGCTGAACCTTTCTGCATGTGGGTATCAAATACCATCATTTTCACATCTCTCTGGCTTTTTTTCCTTTGTCAACGCAAATGAGTTTAGATAGATAGACAACTAGATAGATGCTTGCCTAAGGCAACGTCAGCCTCTGGGCAAAGTTTGGGTCACACTTCTGAATTGCTTTCCCATAATTTTTCAAGCAGGCTAATAGTTGAGATTGTCGTCATTGTAAGGAAGATGAGTTCCACGTAGCAAATGACACACAAGCCTCTATCCTACAAACACTTAAGCACCTATTTAATTTTCTGTGCTGTGAATAGTCTCACAGCAGTTGCTGACAATTCCCACAGATGACTGTACTGAAATGACAACCCCAAATTTGACTGATGTGAAAGACTTTGCTTTCTTGTGATACCAAGGAAGACTCTACAAGAGTAAAGATGGCTGTACTGGATGTGTCCTTTGCTTTCTTCATTCCTGCTGTCAGTCCCTTCTTGTTTTCTCCTCAGTAATACTTTCTTGTACATGCTGAGATCCTTACAAAGTTGGAAAAACTCTTTTTCATCGGATTTCTAATTGGATGGTACTGTTTGTGTAAGGGGAGGTTCCTAGAGGTACCTGCCATTTTGTCTAACATAATGGTCAAGGGGGTATGCTCAAAACTAGAAGCATTTAGCTATTGTTGCATGAAGTAATGAGCCATGGGCCTTCAAAGCCTCTGTGGAATAGATCAGCAAGTTGCATATATGCGTCTTTACACTTTCCTGTAAGGTGTTTCCATCGAAAGGAATCAACCCCTAGAGTCACTGGTTTCAGCCAGAACAGGGGCACAGTGGGACGTATGTTTACATTCAGATGTTACCACCTCAGAAAAGAAGAATTGGTAAAAACACAGTTTTGATTTTATAGGATCAAGAAAGAGAACATCCCAGTGCTTTGCTTTTCTTCTTCTAGGTTTTCTAAGCAGGCTTTGTTTGAACAGCATGAAAGTAGCTGTAACCAAATTAGGCAAAATCACCTAGTAGCCTCATCAGGAAGGTGTAAGTCGCCTTATTCCAGGGCCTCCCACGGCATGCCTGCTGAATGAGGTTTGGTACAGCTTAGGGATGTGTGTCATCATTCATGTGTGGGCACACTAAGAGAAACTCTGCCATTAAGCTTCTTTGGGAGTTCTTGTGCAGCAAACCTGTAAATGACAACACAGGGTAAAAGCTGGTGGAGAACTAAGACCTCAGTCAAGCCAAAAAGTCAGGTTATGGTCTCAGTATCACTGGCATAAAATTGACATGGAAATAGTTATTGTAGCTTCTGAGTTTTACCACTGGCATATCTTAGCCAGACTCTGGTCTTCTACCAGAGAGTCCATGCATGCTAACGCAGGCATGGGTTTTGCAGCAGTGTGTGGATTGGCAGAGAGCAGTTTCTTGTGATACCATGGTAATATCTCATTCTGGTTCAGGATTAATGTTTTCATGCAGCCATAATAGGCTCAGGTCCATTTAAATTCTCCTCAGGCTCTTCACACCTGCCTGTGTGAGCTGAAATTTTGATGCATTAGGAGCATATGGTGAGCTCTAGAAAGATCTGTCCTGCCAAGGGTGTATTTCATCAAATGGTGATGCAGAAGTCTCAACCGATAGTTGAGGTTTGCTGCAGTCATGAAAGGATCGCTGTTACATGGGCCACAAGAGCTCTCAGATACTCTGTTTCTGGACAGGACTTTGTGTTTTTGCTGGGCACCAAAGCTATGACCTAGCACATTCAATGGAAAGTTTTCCAGTGAGCTTCGAAGAGATGGGCTCACAGAAAAAGCTACATTCAAACCAGCTGGAAAAGTGGATATTTTTCCCCAAATGGCAAAGTGATGATCTTGCAAAAGTTTTCCATTAGCAAATTTCAAATAGTCAAAAGGTTCTCCATTTTTTAGCTGGAAGAAATTTCTCCATGTGAAAAGTCTTTTCTTTTTCTTTTGAGAAAAAAAACCCAGAAGCTTCATTTATTCAGAAACCAAAATTTCCATCAAAAAAAGTGTTTCAAAAGCCAGTTTTCAAGCAGATGCAGATCCATTCTTTCTTGAATCCAAAGGCTGTGGCACACACTCGTCTACAGTTGCACTTGGCTTCCCAGCCTCTCTGCCCTAAGTCTCCTCCAAGGAGAGAGCACCTGAGAGTCCAGTCCTGTTCCTTAATCCCAGCAAAGCTGTGTGTGCTGCAGCTGGTCCCTGAAGATTGCTGCACCACATAAAACAACTGTGCACAAAATATACTGATATACTGTATGCTTCCTTAGTATTTTCTTTAATGCTCTCACACCCCCTCCTCCTCCTTCCATGCTTTCCTCCAAGGACACATGAGCCTTTTTAATTTTAGGTTTTCATTTTGTTTTGGTAGATTACATTTTTGTTTATTGCTTTCTGTCCCTCTGAGGTTCCCATACTAGACTTAGCTGCATCTGGCTTTTATTTGAACAAAGTCCAAGCTTGCCTCTCTCCTGACCTCACTGGGTTCTCTGTTTTGTTTTGTTTGTTTTTCACAGCCAGGAAGCACTGGGGCTTCTGTGATGCCTTTTGACATGGGACGATGGTCTGTTGTCTCTGGTGTGTTCTTAGAGGTGGGGAGGAATGAGGATGGAGTGCGGTGATTGTTTAATTAAAATGGGGAATGTATATGTTCAGAGGCGTGCATATCATTTGTGCACATATGTATGTGTGTGTGTGGATACGTGTCTTGCTGCTAATTGCTCTGAGCCTCTTTCTTGCTTTCCTGTACTGGCATTCACTGTTCACTGTTTGCTACAGGGGAAAGAGAAAGCAGGGAGCACACAGAAATGTCACAGCTGAGAGGGTTTCTGTAATCCTCCAACATATGTTAAACATTAAACCTCCTTCAGCAAGTCTGATGTGCTCACAGTCATCATGGGACCAGCAGTTAAAGCGCCCCAGTGCTGCCAGGAAAACGTTATCCTGGCCCTAATTGAGAGCGACTTAACTAATGTTTCATTTCCTAATTAGTCCTTGTCAGCCGCTGGAAGGCCGCGGATGCTGCTGGTGGCACGGGGCCCATCGCTGCTGTAATTGAAGCTGTTCTGACAGTCTGGGGCTTTGGGGTGATCCATAAAGTAAGGCTGATGGGTTGGGACCAAATTGGGTGGTGTAGGAGAGAGGGTCAAGCATCAGCTGAGGCACGCTGTGAGCGTGCTATGCCAAACCTGAATGGTCACAAATCCACTCTGAAATGACAGATACGGCAGAATAACAGCAAAGGAATGAGAACATCACTCCATGCCGTGCACACTGGGAGCGCAGGTGGCTGGAGAGAGCTAGCCAAATGGAGCTGCTGGGACTAAATGCAGATGGGGACGAGAAGATCCTTTCCTGGAGAGGAGCTAATGGGCAAGGACAGGATAACCACGAGGAACACTGTACTTATCTTCAGAGCACAGGGCACCAGGAGGCACTTTGCGATGAATTTGAATCTCAGAGCAGAGGAAAAGGCATCTCAGTGAAGAACAGTATCTTCCCTAAGAGGTCTTGGTCCCTCCCCGAAATTCATCCTTGTTGTTCTCCGCATGAGTTTGGTGGGGTGTGCTCAGCGTCAGAGCCTTCACATTTGAACGCTGTGGCTGATCTCTTGCCTTCCTCACCACCACTGGCTGTCACCCGTCTCTGCTGGGACGGGGCGTCCACGTGGCTTTGGTGTAGGTGTGCCAGCAGCAGAGCCAACACACAAGGCAGGAGCACCCTCCTGCCACGCAGGGGCTGCAGGCACCTGACGCAGTGTCACACCGGGTGTTGGACTAGTGATTGGAAAAGAAACTTCTAGAAGCCTCTTCCAAGTAGAGATGGAGGAGGATGAGGATCTGAGTTTGCGATCAGGCGGTGTCAGCTCTGAGTCTCGCAGGCAGTGCAGGGTCACTCGCTGGCTTCCTCCGGCCAGGCAGCCCCACCTGCTGCCCTCCGGCTCTGGCGAGCACGGCACATGGGATAAAAGTGTCTCCGTGGCAGGGCTGTGCTGGCTGCTGGACCCCAGGTCCCATGGCAGCGCTGGCCACGTGCTGGGCTGTGGCAGTACTGCCCGTGCCTCGAGCAGCCATACCCCTCGCAAAGCGAATCTGCAGGTCACGGGAGATGTCACACGAGGCACACGTGCTGTTTAGCAGGCAGTGGTAACGGGGAGAGGACAGTCCCCTCAACCCATGATAAATCCACGCCTCTCCTTGCTGACACTGGTGGTGTCTAGCTGGTGGTACCAGGGAAACATCTCGCAGCAGGCCCAGCGAACAGACCCGTAACTAGGGATAGGCAGGGGAAAGATCTCAGCTCAGCCCCATTGCCCTCTTCGACTGAGGGCCACAGTCCATTGGGTGGACTGATACGGTGTGCTGCTGTAGCTGCCCTGTAGGGTCCCTCTGTGTCCCCAAACCATGGTGGGATGCCTGCCTGGCCACCCCAGATCACACAGGCTCTTCCCAGAGTGCACAGGTGTCGGGACAAACCTCTGGGTGGGTGTGCAAGTACCACAGTGGTGAAGAAGAACCCAACAAAGCCAAGCAGCTCCTTCCCTAAGAACATGTTTAGTGCTCCAAGCCGTGAGTGGACAAGCAAGTACGGACTTGTAGCACAGTATCAACTGAAAGGAGAGAGCTGGCACTCGGTGCCAGGTGGTGCATTGACATAGTGGGAGAAGGGAAGTTGGAGTGTGCTTGTCTAGAAGGGTGATACTGCATATAGACATCTTCCAGAGGCTCTCCTGTTTCCTACCAAGGACTCCATAAAGGAAAAAATGGGCTTTAGGGTGCATGTGGAGCCCCACTGTGTGTGTGATTTCCATAGCAAGCCACCCGCACTATATAGCTCGCTCCTGGCGCCTGCCCAGGTGATTTCTCCCCTTGTACCGATTAAGTTGCTCGACCTTATTGCCCTCTGTGAAGTTGTGAGCTTGAAGGCAGCATAATAAATTCCCACCTCATCCCAGGTGCCTGTCAGCCTGAAGCTCCCTCAGTAAGGTGAAGAGGGAAGGAGGGGGCTCCTGTCTCTTTACCAAAGCAGGCTGGCTCTCTAATGCCCCATTAGCATACCACACACAAGCATTCAGCTTTTAATTAGTTACGTGGTGTGATAATTAAGTAGCGTTTCTCCGCAATTTTCCTCTTGTATGAAGCGGTGAGGAGGGGGACAGTGCCTGTTGGGGATGGGGTTTGAGGTTGTTTTAACGTTGCGAGTAATTGCGACCCCAAGGAGAAGCAGAAGCGAAATGCCAGCTCTCCCGGGGAGAGCGGTGGAAGCCCCACGCTGGGCTTTCTCCCGTCTCCCCTCTCACTCCCACCGGTGTGGGCTTACCCTCCTTCCCCCAGCAATGCGATCGCTGGGTAACAGTGTCTCCTCTGGAGCTGAACACACGCACCTTCAGATCCTGGTGGGACAAAGAAGATCTGGCCTCCTGCCTAGATTGACAGCTGGTTGTATGTATGGGACTGTTACGGAGAGGGGCAGAGGCTGAAGGAGGATGCTCGGGATCTGGAGAATCACGGGCTTTTCCAGAGCTGGGGAGCTGTTCGCAGAGCAAAGGTGGAGTAATCAAAAAGGTGTTTTGTGGTGGCATGGCAGAGCGGGGCGTGGGGAGCCGAGGGCAGGGCCAGAGCTGGGGGAAAAGTGCTGCGCCACAAAGTCGGTGTCGTATTTGGCTCCGCAACATGCGTGCGAGGGGAAAACAGCTTTCCTACCGTCAGGACCAGCAAGGGCCCGTGCCCAGCTGCAGCAGGGCAAGTGTGGCCTCCTCAGTGGGGAATCTCTTATCAGAGAGCAGAACAGGTATAATTGATCCATGCAGAGCAGTGGCAGAAATAAAATAAGGCTTATTACTAAAGTGGCCTGTTGTTTCAGCAGCATGCACGCCGTTGGGCTGCTTGTGACAGGGAAACAGATGGTAATTCTGTGAGCCCCGCACATCCTGGCACACACGTAGATTCAGAGAGTTACTGCATCGTGGAAGAGGCAGATGCAAGTTTGTTAGGATATGAAATAAAATACAATTTTGTAATGAATTCGGCAGCCATACCATCCCTTGATCAGTTTAGAATTGTCTCCATTAAAGATCTCCCCACTTCCCAGTCGGAAACTCAAATGAAAATGAACCCTAAAATACGGTGGGCTTATCTGCTCTGAAGATATGCAGAAGCAAATATTGTGATACGTCTTTGAAATAAGCTCCTGAAAAACCTTTGGAAAATTATCCAGCAGTCCTCAGACCAACAAGGCAACATAAATCTCTTCTAGCCCTATTAGAAGATCACTGCCAAACCATGCCCTTGGGCTTTCATCTGCTAAGGTGAGGTCCAGCGCATGACTTCCCTTGCTCACCCTGGCACGTCAGGCACCCCTGTCTTATCTGGGAGAGATGGATTTGTGTCCTCAAAGTGCCAAGGTCAGGGGGTGCTGAGGCACAGGTACATTTTCCCCTCCCAGGAAACTTTTTTTCAGCAGACAGCAGTGTGTACCCTGTCACTGAATATTGCTAAACTTCTCATTTTCACTCCAGTCTTTTCCCAAACCAGTCAGGGGATGTCTCCTCCAGGGCAGCTCAAAATGAGAGAAGGATGTTTGTTGCAGGTGGCACAGTTTTGGCGGCCGTGTCTTTGCTGCCATGGGGAAAATCTGTCTGTCCATGGCAATGGCCAACAGTTCCTCCAGAGGGCTGTTCTCCGTGCCACGGAGAGGGGCTTTCTAGCATGCAGTTAAACAAAGGTCGATTGCAAAAATGAAGCATCAGGTCTTCTGTCACTGGCTTTTGGTCACTTTGTGTGAGAGGGCAAGGGACACTGAGTACCCATAAAAGTCTCTATAGGTGAGCGGGGGGGTTGAATAAAGAGTTGCACAGCTCTTAGCCATCTTTGACCGTAGAGTGTTGGGGGGAAGGGTTGTAAAGTTCTGCTGGTGAAAAATGGGAGGCCTTTTGCCTGGATAGCAGCTTACTTTCCTGTTGTTAGGCAACGCTGAGGATGAGACCAGTGCTTTGCACCCTTCCTGCTCTCCCAGCCCTGCCTCCCAGCTGGGCCAGTACCCCCCACTGCTGCCCTGCTCTCTCCACCCCGGGACCTATTTTACCCCAAGACTATCACTCCTGCCACAATGTGTTATGATATGTGAAAGTGTCCAGTGGAAGAATCATCCGCAATTACCAGAACACTTTTTCCATTGACGAAGCTAGGCTTGGAGTTTGGAGTACAGGACATAAAAGACCGATAGAATAGAGCTTGATTGATAGCTGGCATGATTGCAAAACTACAGTACCTGCATCCAGACAGCTATAAATTGTACCACGGTGCCTATCAGCCAGCTTCTCTTGAAACATTTGATTAGAGCTTCTTTCAGCCACCCTTGGCCCTCCCCAGCTGCTAGGGAAAGGGCTTTTGTGTGAGAAAACCTTACGTGATTCGAGCTGAAATCGTGTCCTAAATATTTGAAGCGACATGAATTGAACACCCACATCTTTTTTCTGCAGTGATGAAACTGGCTACTAGAACTGCCTTGCAAAATGATTGAGTGTTCAATAGCCAAGGCATAAAAATTGCTTGCCCAAAATAAAATGACAGAAATGCCAAAAGAGTATCTGCAGAAGAGGAGGATTTTTTTTTTTGCTTTATTTTATTATTCGTCTGGTCACTGGCACTGGTGTTTGAGCAAATCACAGACCTTTGTTGTATCCCCCATCCTGGCATCCCTGTGGAGGAAGGCAGCTGGTTCCCACACTGAGCTAGAACCTGGCTGTCCTCACGTCCCATCGGGAAGCACCACAGCGGTGTCACACAGGCGCTTGTGAGCTGAGCTGTGGAGCTCGCTGTCTTGAGCACCATGCTACGTAGGCTCACGAGGCAACACTAGTGTCTTCATGTGGCACATCACCGTGACATATGGATGCAGCAGCCCGTTCCTTCCATGGAGAGACTTCCTTGGGGGTGTCTCTTCACTGGGCTATCAGGCACGCTGGAGCGGGACAATGAGAGTTGGCCCGTCTCCCAGAGGAGTCTTTAGCAGAACAGGGAAATGAACCCCACATAGGTTTTTGCATCCTGTCCTGCCCTTTCCCCTCTCCAGAGAGAGCTCTGGGCCGAGGAGCGCCCGACCTATGTGAATATGTGAGTCACGTTTTGCTAAGCTGCGCACCTATGTGAGCGTACTACCAAGTTTAAATGACAGTGGGCAGAGACCTCCCACGCCGAGCTGCCAGAGTAGCTTGTATTTATTTATTCTCTTTTTGATAATTTAGTTTAAATCAATACGACACACACTAGTATGTTTTCCAGTATAAATCAACAACAAAATATAGTTCTGTCCTTGTTATGTGTACAGGCTGGCACATCCGTCTGCTTGGCAGAGAGGGCTCCAGGGGCCTGACAATGAAACTTCCCTGAGGGAACGCACTTCTGCATTCGCTTCCCAAATTGTCTATTGCCTCTGCAAGCACTTTTTCTTTCACTAATGAGAATAATAAGCTTTCATGTAGAGACGCTTGCAACATGTGTTTACTGCTGTGAAAGAATTTAGATAGAAGCTTAAAGGAAAACAAAATAAGGTATTGTCTGTGATATCTCCTTGAGAACAATGTCAGTTTAAACAAGGGAACTCAGGATTGTTGAGGATACTTGAACTTGGTTGTGAGGTTCTTTTGATGGAAGCAGAAATGAAATAAAACCACTTAGCAGCTTTGAATCAAAATGCTGGCTACATTTGGCAGAAATCTGTGAATCAAATTATTCTGGTATGTGTAGCTATTAAGCAGAAGTTGAATACATTTCTCAATACTTGATTTCTTCAAGTATATGAATGGCAAAGGAAGTAAGTACCACTCCACTTCCATGGAACAGGAGTGCAGAGGAAGGGAAGGATTTTCACAAGCTGACTCAAAAGACTGGTGTCTAGCTTGAGGCTCCCAATTCTTTTGGTGTTTCCTCCTTTTCACAGCATTCATGTGTTTCCGTCTCAAGACCCCAAACCAGTAAAATTTCAGCATGACGCTCATGCCATGTGAAAGAGAAGCCTAACCGGGGAGAGCACAGGTAGTTAGAGGGGAGAATGATGGGTCTGCCTTTTTCCTCGCACAGCCCTTTTGCAGTCCTCGGTGGAGCTCTTCTAGATGGAAAGATGCAGGACCAGAAAGAGTTTGCTGGCTGTTTTTCTAGTGGAAAACAGGGCAAATCAGCTGCAATCCACTGATAGCACTGGAGCAGATGAAAGAAAAATTAGGCTTTAACAACCAGCATGCAATAGCTGCAGTGATGTCAAGGAGGGCTTTCCTCAAGGAGCAATGGGGTGATGCAATAGACACAGTGGAGGGGGGAGAAGAAACAGACCCTAAGGAGTTTGGGCAGCGGCCTCTTGCCCTCACCTCCATAGGAAACGGCTTGCTTAGCGCAGCTCCAACGCTGCCTTCTAGGCACCTCAATGCCAGGAAGGTGCAGACAAATCGGAGAGAATCTGGAGAACGGCAGCTAGGATGATTAAAGGGCTGCGGGACTGACTCATTAGGGAAGAAGATTAAAGGAACTAAATATGTCTAGGTTGGCTAAGTGGCAACTTAAGACGGGACATGAATGATAACAATCCACTAGCTTTTGAAGGATGCGAACAACTAGGAAAGAGAGGAATTGACAAGTCTGGTTCAAGGGGTGAACGGTAGCTGACTGAGCAAATGATAATTTAGGTCAAATAACAAACAGAAAAAAATCCCAACCAAAATCCCAGGTAGCTGATGAGTCTCTTAAAGGAAATAATAGACACTGAACTGTGAGTTGCATTTAAATAGACTTGTATGGTAGGAACTGAGCCCTGTGTTTGAGTAGTCTCCCGTGTGTTGGCAGTAGTCCATCAGCACTACAATCCTTGCTAGGTCTGTCAGTAATTGCTTCTTCTCAGATCACGGCTGCGGACACATGTAAGCATTGGAGTGAGAAGTCCATGCTGGGCACTCCACATCCATCCTCGCTGAGGCCAGATCTATTAGGAGTGGAAAACGGGGGCTGAGCTGGCATGGGGAGGCTGCTCAAGAGCACCTCGCGGTCCTTTCCTGTCTCATTTTGGGTGTCTGAAGTACTGAAATGTGCAATTACCTTTGTAGCTTTGTCTTGCCGGTAGGGTCAGGAGTCAGGTTAAAGATTTCATCTCCTTCTCATTTCCTTCCTGCAAGTTGCATGGCGGTTGCACAGCGCATGTGCTGAGCTGCCAGAAATTCTGCATGTTGAGAAATTTACTATAAAGACAGCATGAAATGGAGGTGTCAGAAAGCTTCGTGCCGCTAATTAAGCTGGTGTGCATGGAAACATAACTGTTGTCAGTATTGAATTCTGTACCGCGCCTTAAAGCTCTGTTGCTGTAGCTCTCTCCTCTGGCCCTGCAGCCCCCCCCAGCTCTCCCTGCCCAGCCTTCCCCTCGCCAGCGCTGCCTGCACCCTCACCCCACACTGCTGCTGCATTTCATCCTCCTGTGTACGTGGGCTTCTCCCCCCAAAAGACCCCAGCACATCATGTGGGGGCTCTGCACCCCTCCTGCTTCGCAAGGACCCCAGGTGTTCCGCGATGACATTTCCCAGCCTGTCCCTGCAAGGATGACAAAGCTGTCTCCCGGGTGGGTCCCTTGCTTTGCCGCTGGTAAGCGCAAGGTGGGTCCATGGAGAAAACAAATCCGTATGTTTTGGAAGAGTTGCCAGGGAGCTGGCCCTCAGCAGGGGAAGGCCCAGGCTGGACTGTGTTCCAAAAGAAGGTCCTTGGGCGCATCTTTGACAAGCATCTGTGGAAGTCAGCTATAAACAGCCAAAGTATCATTTGTCAGAAAGAGGGAGATTACAGTATTTCTGTCCCCAGTCCAAGGAGGCACAAGGCCCAGAGGAGGTGGCATTCCTTGCAGGAGCCTTCAGTTAGCTGTCCTGCCCCAGCCCCACTCTGTGCAGACAGGCTGGTTGCAAAGGATGGTGCCAAGAGCTCCTTTCGGCACTGTGGAGACGGGGCTTCTTCATCCCCTTTCTGTTCTGCTTGCCTCTCCGCTCCTCGCTGCGGGGCAAAGTACGCGGGTGCAGGCATGTCCCTTGCCCCCGTGATGGCCGGGCACCAGCTGCGCTGCAGAGGACAGTGCTGGCTCGATCTCTTGGTGTAATTTGTAGGTCTACGTAGTCAGCCCTCCACAAGGTCCAGGTTTACTGCAATGAGAAAAGCTGTACGGGGACTTCTGCCGCATAAGCAGCCCGTGTTGTACGTGCTCCCCTGTTGTGACGTGCAGTACAGCCCTTCGCTGAGGTCGGGGCTTGGTGCACCTCTTGACAACACAGTCACAAATAGCCAATATTGCCTGTAATTCTCTGTCGCTACAGACCATCTACACAAACAACAGAGAGATGCTGGAGAGGTCGAGGCAGGCAGGATGTAGTGCCAGCAGAACACACTGTGGGGGTGTGTTCCCATACAATAAGTTCTGCACGATTTAGAGCCAGACCCCCGTCCCCAACATGTGACCAAGCGTGCTGCCTGCACCCTCCTCCCTCTGCCCCCCCGCCTTTGCACAGAGGCTGTTTTGCAGAAAACACCATGGGGAAAGCGGCTTTTGCTAAATGTTTTATAACGTGCCAGGAAACCTTTATCAAACATTTAATCCCAAACCTGGCTTTGAAGCAGGGAGGCATACAATTCCGTAATTAATTTTTTTTTTTACCTTCTTTTGCTAATCGCTGATAAAAAGCTTAATTCTATTAACAACTCGACTTGACAAATTGCACCGTTCAACGGAAGCGTTTAGAAATTAATTACGCATTTTATTGCATTAGATCGGATAAACAGGGGAGCACTGGCTGAGCGAGAGAGGAACATCAGCACAGGGCCCACTGTCGGGATGGTGGCCGTTTTTAACGCCGGCTCCGAGCGTGCAGTTTACGTGGCTCGAGAATCGCTGACGGGACTGTTTTCCCATTTGTTTGTTCTGGTCTCTTTGCTGATTGCAAAAGTTCCACGTAGGAGAGTTTATTTTTGTAAAGGTGAATTGCAAAGCTATGGTGAAAATTCAGCTAAGCACAAATTTCTGTGCTGAACAGCCCCCGGGGGGGGTAGCCAGGCTCTGTGAGTCTGAGGATAATGAGAATATGGGATGTCTGAACACACTGCGAGGTGCAGAACCAGTGAAGTGTTGTGGGGCAAGACTGGGCAGACTGGGACACGGAGAAGTCCAGTGCATAGTGTGTATACCTGACAAGAGAACCTCTGGGGTTTTTTATGTGTGTATGTGTGCAGATGTTGATGCACATGTGTATAAGCACATGTAGATACGTGCACACATGTGCATACAAGTGTAGATACAAATATGTTCTCAGATTCCCTGGTGTGAAATTCAGAAGCCATTCATGGTTTGTTGAAGACAGTCTGAAAAATTAAGGAAGAGAAGAAACGAAAATGGTGTGTGAGTTTTATCTACCATCCTAATATACCATACCTGTCCACAGTGAGATTTAGGGATGTTATGATTCAGAATTGCATTAGTAAGCATCTGGGTTTGCAATGCGGTTTCCATTCTGGGTCCCGATTTGAACCTTGCTGACATTTGGAAGGAGATTGGGGTTCATTCCTGTTAACCTGGAATGCGAGGATGGCATTTCTCCTTACTTCCAGCCTCGCTGCCTGTATGCTGGGTTGTTTTTTTCTCAACTTTATTTTTATTTCTTAGAGGCACATCAATAACCTTTCTCCTTGGCTGTAATCCATATAGTTGTGACCCTGATGAATTTCAGTCTGAATCTGGAAAAGGCAAGGAAAAGAAAATGAACTTCATTTCTCGCTGCTGCCTCATTTTCTTTCTGTTTGTGGGCTGGGTGAACGTGGGCGCCTATAGTCAGCCCTGGCAGCTGGGGAGCCTTCTCTCTGGGTCGGGATGCGCGTGGGCCAGGTCGCTTTTGTGCTCTGGGGCCGCTCCTGCGTCCTCCCTGCGGGCTCTGTCCACAGGGAGAAGACACAGGTGACGGGCAGCAAACCCCACATGCCAGAAATAGAGATGCTTCGGGCCAGCTTAAGCCCTCCCTTTATTTCCCCAGGGAGTCCAGGCACAGCCCCAGGAGACCGAGGCAACGGGGGTGGCCATGGTCAGGCTGCCCAGGGAAAGACCCGCTCCCGCGGTGAGGCAGGGAGTGACCTGCCCGCACCGCCGCAGCTGCTGCTTGTAAAAACCAGCCTGCTCCAGCGTGGGGCTTGGCCCTTTTTATTCTCCAGTAGACCCAGCCACACTGGGATCTGCAGTCACATCGTCTCTGTCCTCTGCCGCTGCCTCCCTCCCTCCCACGCTGGCACCCGTAGTCTGCAGCTGGTGGCCAGAGCTCCCGAGCAGCGATCACACGATGCTCTTCTGGCATCTGTTTTCACAGTGCTTTGCAAAGGCAGAAGTCGGGGTCTCTGTTAGCGCTGCTCCCCTTGTTGGGGGAAGCAGAAATGCGGAGGTGTGGGGAGACGGCCAAGGTGCTGGGGAATGGAGGAGCACGGGAACAGGGAGGCCATTCGTGCCTCCTTGGTGCACAGCTCTCTTTAGATGGTGAATTTCCTTTACGTTAGAGGCATCCATTCTAATTCTTCAGTTAAGGCTAAGTTTGTACTTCTATTTTCAGAAGTTTGTACTTCTATTTTTGCTTTCTAACCTTTATTAGGAGAAACTAATTTGTTTGCATAGGGAGATGTTCAAAACCGGATAAGAGATGTCAAGGGGAGGAGGGATGCCGAATTAAAACTATGCATGATTTGGAAAATCATACATTGAGTTCATCATCTCTTACTGCATCTTAACTCTTCTTGACTCGGGTGCTCTCAGCCACTTTGGTTTGCCAGAGCTCATGGTGCCAACACTCCTACACAGGTATTTTTCATAGGCAACAGCTGGGAGAGAGGGAGGGGAACCCAAGAAGGGGCACAGCCAGGCCTAGGTAGCTTTTATTAGGGAGGGGAGTGGGGAGGGGGGAGTCAAGGGGCTGTGGTGATGGAAGGCAGTCAGAGCATAACCTAGTTGTGGGAGCATGAGAGAGGCAGAAACAGATATACAGGTGGTGCACAGCAACTAAGAAAAGAAACATGGTGAAGGAGTGAAAGAAAAATAAATAAAAGTTAATAGAGCTAAGCAAAAATACTGAGAGGAAAAATATAGTGCTGCTGAAAGAGGGAACAGAATGAACCCAGAGACAGGCAACAGGGACGCTGCAGAGAAGAAAATATTAACAGTAAAAGATAGATCACAGCGTGCGAGATGGCAAGAAATAAACAGCAAGTTTAGACAATTTCAAGGAAAACTATTGAGTCAAATGTGTAGAGGGAAAAGGGAGGGAGAGGAAAGAAGGCAAGGTGTGGAAAAAGAAATTCAAAGGCGCCTTTGAAAAGAATAATTAAGTGACTAAGGCATCAGTGCCAAATTACTGTGGTACTCCAGGGGTTGAGGCATTCAGCAGTGAAACCTGCAGGGATTGCTGGGGAGGGGGGGCTGAACCGAGAGGGCCAGGAGCCTGGTGGCAGCCTCCCAGCCCCGCTTCCCTCCCTGGGGGGCTGCTGGCCCGGGTCCCTGCACAGCCCTGGGGACCCCCTCGGCGAGGAGGAGGGGTTTGGGGAAGCGACAGGTGGAAAAATTGGGGAGAGCAGAAATGCGCCCGTCTCGATGAGCCTCCCGGCTGTGGGATCTGTGCCGCTTCTGAGGCTGGATGTGCCCTTCCTGGGATGCTTACAAGGATGCCTGCAAAGCCAAGCCCTGTGTCTGGGGCCCCTGGCTGGCATTACGAAAGGCAGGAGCTAAGCAGGAATATGTCGTCGGTGTCCGGTGAGGCAGGAGGAATTTATTCGTATTTAAAACTAAATCAATGCACTGCCTGAAAAAATGATCCTTTGCCCTGAATATTAATGTCAATTTGGCATATGATCATTTAAATTTAATTTAGTTGTATAGGATTCCTTCTCAGCCCTATGCATGACTGGACAAGTAATTTTGCAACATGACTTCATCCGGCCTTTGTGCTTGTAAAGCCATCAAAACACGTTCAGCCACAGGCCAGGATTTCCCCATCTCCTCTCTCCTCTGGTCCCCTGCTTTCCAGCCTGTACAGCGCTGAGCTTGATGGAGCATGGCAATGGCTGAAGGCGAATGTGAAAACAGTAAGCAGAAAATTTTCACCCTTGCAGAGTGAGCCTTGGCAAAACCACTGCTGTGTCCCTTGCTCGGGTTCCAGGAGCTATTAATAGAGGTCTGCTAAGGTTTATTAATTGTACTATTATACCGGGCCTTCTTCAATATGAATAGCGTGCACATTTTGTTCCCATTTCCCCACGTCTTTCTGTCATCTGAAAAGGCATGTGTCGGTGCCAAAACTTTTTTAAAAGAGAAAGAAGCATAGCCAGGCAGGTACCTTCCAATATGTGTATCCCAGCCCCAGCGTACCGGAAAGACCTTTGTCCTGGGAGCTCAGCCTGTGCTGAGGCTGCGGTTGGAGCTGGGTGACACAGGAAAACTTGGTGTCCTCAGGGTGCTGGGTGAATCGGACTTCATCTGGAATTCTGGTCTGTGCCGACTGACAGCTCCCTGAGAAACCTACCAGGTGAAACACATCAGTAAGAGTTCGTTGTTTAGAGGCCTGACATCTAGAAGTGCCGCTGAGCATCTCGGCTTCCATTAATAGAAGTCAACATGACCTGACAGGACTTTGATCTCCTGAAAATAACACCAGGTTTCTGCAGGCCGGCGGCGGGTGTGGGGCTTTGTGGGCAATTTGCAAGGGACTCTTCGGGTCCCTTTGCTGAAGAGCTTAGCCGTTAAGAGCATGATCCTGTAAATCTGTGCTTAGGCAACTAGCCCATTGAGTTTAATGGGATTACTTTCGTGAGCAGGGCTTTGTGTGACGCAGCCGTAAGGGGTGGTGGGAAGGCATGGAGCTGCATCATCACTGTGCGTAGCGTGCGGGAGATGCGTGCAGCCCTGGGAACGTGTTTGTGGCACACGCAGGGTGGTGTTTGCTGTCACTGGGGAGGGGGTACAGCCCTTTGGTTCGCACTGCGCTGAAGTGGGTTGAAGGCTAGAGGGAGCCAAAAATGACGTGGGAGCGGGGCTGGTATAGGTCGGGGCTGTTTGGGCAGGGAGGAGGGTGGGAAGATGATGGGACTCTGGATGGAGCTGAGGAAATGGGCGTGAGGGGTGGAGAAGGGGACGTGGGGCAGGGTGGCAGAGCGGGGCAGTGTGGAGACCCTGGCTGATGGTCCCCGAGGCGGCTGAGGCACCGCCAAAGTGGGGTGGGGGGAAATTTGCAAATATTTTGCTCCGATTCGAAAGCAAATCTTGAATTGACGATGTTTGCAGCCCTTCTGCCATCCCTCTCTGCAAGCACGGCAGCTTGGGTAGAACAAACACTCATGAAGAGAAATTGCTGCTATGAGTATTTCCTTCAAAGGCGAATTTGAAATGGTCTGTTGGATGGGGAAATTTGCATTTTGTGCTGCCAGCTATCGTCCGACTCACAAGTTTTGTTTTTTTCCTGGCCCTTAATTAGCTGAGTCAAGTTGGATAAATCATAGGCTGATTTACCTACCTGAACCCCTGAGTGGCCCAGCCACGGGTAGGTGCCGTTTCGGTCTGACTGGGTTGCGTCCCCAGCCGCTCCGGGCGTCACCCAGTCCCTGAGCGGTGCTGGGAGGCACTGCTGGGGCTGCTCTGCTTCCCGCAGCCGCTCCCGTAAACCCGGCCTCGGTTTGCAGCGTTTCCAACGTGTCCGTTGTGTACCCGGTTTGCGTTGTGCTGATTCTGTTAGTGATGCGGATGTTACACTCCGGTGGTACGTAGGAGGGAATGGTGGATTTTACAGCTGACTGTAATATTCACAATATGTGTAATGTGTCAGGAAAAGATTATTTGCTGCCAGAAAATACATCAATAATCCCAAATAATAAATGAGCATGTGAGTTGGATATTTCCTTTGCTATCACAAAAATGCTAGCTTTCATCAGACACTTGTGTTTTCTCACTCACTTTGTAAGTCGTAAGTGGGTTTGGCCAGCAGTACAGCTTCCTCCTGATTTTAATGAGGAAAAAAAGCCTGGACCGAGGCTTGCCCTGCGAGTTGTTGCATCGCAAGGAGCCATTTGACATGAGTTTCAAATGCTGTTTAGCTCCAGGTTTTGCAGAGTCCTGTGATGTCTGTCCAGGAAGCCCAGTAATGTTCTCCAGATGGCATTTTCCAGAGGATGGCAGCCGCTCGCCATCGATGTGCTCTCTCCTCTGCGGGGACAGGCAGGGAGGAAGGACGACCGGGCATCTCCCCTTCCCAGGCAGAAAGCTGCATTAAAGACATGTCCCCTCTCCTGCGCTGTACCCCGAGGGGCTGCCCCTGCCCTGTCCCTGGTGAGTTTTTCATGCCTGAGGATGTCCTCCCGTCCCCTCGCCCCTCCTCCTCTCTGCTGGCCGGGGCCGTGACGTCACCCCACCGGCTGGTCAGTGTTCTGAAGCCGGCAGCATCATTTGTGTTGGAAGCGCTCCCAGGCCCCGCTGCCACTGGGGATGGAGAGGAAACCACAAGAGCCCCCCAAACGCTGGACATCTGTACAGCCAGCCCCAAGCTGCCAATCCTCCCGCTTTCCTCCTGTTGGCCGGGGTGGTTGGCAGCCTCCTGGGCTGCTGGCCGCGGTGACCACGGCATCCTTGAAGCTGGTGGCTCAGGGCTGATGCTCCCCGGATGAGGACACAGGCTCTGAAGGGGGCTCACAGGTGGAGGCTCACAGGAGGGGTGGGAGGTGGTGGCTGTGTCTCCACAAGCGTCCCCTTTGCGTGCCTGTGCCGCCTCTTGAGGAGTCCCGTCTGCGACGTGGTGCCTGGCTCCTTGTAGGCTTCCGCCAGACGTCAGGTTCGAGCCATTGGATGTCAGGCGTCTGGCGTGAGGGCTGGGGAAAGCAGTCAGTAATAGTCAGCCCGGGAGCTCATCTTCCTCTCCAGGAGAGCTCCTGCTTTTTGCTTCCCGTATATAAAAGCTGGAGAGAAGCGATCCCCGCGGATGAGCCTTGCGCAGCGGTTGGGATGGACGTGTTTGTCACCTGCGGCGCACGGGCACCCTGTGCCCTCCGTGCTGGCGTGCCTGGGTTCACACGTCTGCCGTCCCCAAGGAGCAGATCGGCGTGGCAGGGGTGGCGTGCAGGGGTGCAGCGCCTGTTTGGGCACACGGGCATGGGGCTGGGAGGGAGGGGAGAGCTGCTCCATCCTCGGCGCTTGTTTGCCAGCGTGTGAAGCACGCACGCCTTCCCTGCGTCTAACTACGGGGACTGTTAATCCTGTTTATAGCCAGCAGCAAGATGGGCAGGGAGCTGCTTAACACGAGCTGACACATGAAGAAATAAGGCTTTTGTCTCCGTTGTGCATTAAACAATTCATGAGGTTTGGGGTTGAATAAGACATTTAATGAACATTGGCCTGTTCGGGCTGCCTGCAGCTGGTCATTTCTCACCCAGGGCTGGGTGCTTTTCAAGGCAGAATAAGGAGACATGAGCTCTGAGTCATAAAATTTTAACAAATAAATGGCATTTCCTACGTATCTTAAAATGGAGAAATAGAGAGGAGTGTTTTTCCAAGTGTCTGGAACAATGGCAGGTTTGTAGACATGGTGAAAGCCCAACTAAACTGAAGCGAGGATCCTCCGTGAATAGCTTTATTTATTTATCACTGAAACTATTGGTTCAGTGGTACAGCAGCAGGGCCAGAATCCTCCCTTGTTTTGCAGCAGGCACCTTGCTAATTCTCTGCTTAGATCTCACACAAGCATGCGGGTCGGAGTAATGAGAAGAGAACGATTAGGGAACAGAGCAGACCTGGTAAGGTTGGCTAATTGGGAGTCGGAGGAAGGGGAGGCAGCTGAGAAGACTGCGAGACCTTTGCTTGTGGTTACGGGGGTGTGTGGTTACCTGCACTGGTGTCATCTTTGGTTTATATTATGCAAGCTCACTTTCCCTTCGCTCTAAAAGAAGAAAGAGAAAAGAGATAGACATGTTTACACACTTTAAATGTTCAGAAATAAAACTTTACAGGGCCGCTGTTATGTTGCTGTACTCCCACTTGATTCACTCCACCAGTTTCTATGGTGCCAAGAAGAAGCATTAAATTTAGCCTTCGCAGCTTGTTCTCTCTATGGACTGTGGGGACGTGGGGTCGGTAGCTGGAGCAGTAAGAGGCTGGATGCACTTCTCAGTGTCTTGGGCTTAGACATGAAGCACCAGCACCGATGCAGCTCCTTGGACCCTGCAGCCTCCCTGATGTCCCTCTCCTTGGCGCTTGACAGGTGGCTTTTGGTTGAGGTCCTGGTGGGAGTCGTGTCATCCCCCTGCCCACCCCCGACCCGGAGCCCAGGTGGGACGCCTGCCAGCGCCTCAGCAGGGTGGCCGAAGGCTGGCCGGACCTGCAGGCACTGGGTGCCCCCTGCATACAGTCTGTCCAGGTCGGGGCCCAGAGCTGAGGCGGTTGCAGAGGTGGGGGTGACAAAGTACCGCAGCTTAATGCCAACGAAGTACCACGGCTTAATTTGCTTTCGGGGGACGTTTCTTTGCCGCTGGCTCAGAGCACAGCTGCTGATTCCCGGTACTGCAGGAAGCAGTGAGGTTGCCTTTCCCTCCCTGGCACACGCGGACCCCCTGTTCCAGTGCTGGGGCACAAGCTGGCCGCCCGAAACAGATGGTGCTGCTTCACGCTCAGCCTGCGCCGCTGCCCGAGGCAGACAGCAGGCGCGTGCTCCCATCAGATAACACGGGAGACGGCATCGCAGCACGATGCTTTTGTCCATCCATTCAAAGTGGAGAGCAGCTCAGCCTTGGGACACCAGTCCAACTGGTCTCGGCAGCATGGTTCTGCTGGAAAGGCACAACTTCCTCTGCTTCGAAAATCCTGTTTACAATCCCAGTCCAGCTTTCACTACAGCAGCAGGGACTTTTGTTTTGGCCTGCCTATAATACTGAGGCATTTTCCTCCAGAACAAAGAATCCTGTTTTAGCAACAGTCTCTATTAGTGCAAATTAATGTGCTCAGTTGGTGTAATTTATTTTAGCATGCAATTTATTTTAACATTTATTTTAATGCTTTCTACCTCTACACTGGATTAATAGCAATCTCATCACCTATCAATGGGAGGCAGCTATTTAGTATGTTTAACCTTATATGCTCTGGCATTTAGTTCATTCTTTCGATTGTAGCCTTTCAGCATGAGGGTCTTCTTTTTCTTCTTGTACAGCAGCCTGATCCAAACCTACAGCTATATAAATAGCCATTACTATTAATGCATCTAATACGATACGGAAAATTGATAAAAATTTAAAAATGTTGTGAAGGAGAAAAAGGCAACGTGGTATGGGGTCTTTAATGGTCACAGAGATCATAGTATTGGTTTTCCATCACAGTTATCCCTCACTTCTCCAGCTCCTTATGTCCTCAAATCACATGCTCCTCACGTCAGATCAGCAGTGTTGTGGCCTCTGTGGAGGAACATAGTCCAGTGCTACAAAATGCCGTTTACTTTGGATGTCTCCTGACTCAAGCTGTTACTGTCGGTCTGCATGAATTTGCCTTTGAGATCTGACCGGGTCATGCCCCAAGGTGTTCACCTTTGTCAACTAGCCTTGAACACCAGAATTTACAGATGCAGCTTTAAAATAATCAGCTTTATAGTTGCTTGCTTTCACCAAAGAAATGCCTGCCCTCAACACAGGGGTGAGAAAGTAGAGCAGGGGATTACATGGGAAGATGATATGCCATGCACAAATATACATTGACGGCCTCAGGCTTTGACACCAAATAATTATGCTAATGCCATGCACGTTGGTACAGTGATTGTTTGGAAAGGCAGTGTCTTTTAGGAATGGGTCAAAAATGTATGTGGCTTTTTTCTCTTAGGGCTCATCCTCTAAAACTGGAGTTGTAATCCCAGCCTGATACTTCACCATCATGAGATTTGTAGCCCGTAACCTTGATTCCCAGAGAGGTGGGAGCTCCTTGAAGCACAACCGTGTTGGTTGATTAGATGTCCTGAGGTCCCATCACTTGGGAGCCTGCGTCTGAGAAACTGGAGAGGGTGAGCAGAGCTGAGACCCTGCTACAATGCTATGTGGAGTGGCGCTGAAGCTGCCCTGCCACCACATGGCATTTGCTCAGTCGGGGAGGGGCTTGCTGCGTGTGTCCGGTCCTTGGGCATAAGCTGAACCTGGTGACACCAAGCAGGCTTTGCATGGTTGTAAGTGGTGGCTCAAAGCCCTTCCCGTGCAGGACAGGGACAGCCGTAGAGGCTCCCACCTGTATTCTGGTGTCAAGACTTGAGAGCAGAAGACATGGCTGAACTGATTTTCTACTTCACTTCAGAAATCCTGGAAAACCATTCAGCGTTAAACCAGCCTTCAGACAGGAGAATCACAGCATCTTTCACTGCACGAGAGAGTCAGGCATCCTATCGCTCTATCCATCCTTTGGTCTATATTTTCTCTGTCTCTCTCCTTTCACCCCACCATATGTGTCACGTTGGATGTGCTGCCTCCCCCTCCTGTTTCCTGCCCCAAGGTTGCTGCGAGCTTGAGGGTGATGTCTGGTAGTGCTCTTTATTGCACATGGTACAGAGAAATATGAGGATGGCAGCCCTACAGGAGCAGATGGCATCACATGCCTGGATCTGTTTCCTAGGACAAAGTAGGATACTGCAAACTGGTGCTCACTTCACTTGGTAACATCTACTTGAAATATCGGTGGGTTCTGTACCATTTGGAGAAGCAGCCGGGCTGTTACAAAGGCTCACGTGTAGTGAGGGCATATAGGGGATGGGAATCCTGCCCGTTTCTGGCAGAGTGTCACTTTTCAGAGGAGAGGACACGATGACAGATGAAGTTGTAAGGAGAGGAGGATTTCTCTACACCCCACTTCATGCAACTGCATGCCCATCTCCAGCAAGCGTGACCAAGAATAAAGGGACTTGCTACTTGGGAGGAGCCACAAGTGGGTTCTGCTCGGACACCTCGGGCACGACCACAAAGGCTCTGTTTCTCTTGAGGGTGTTGGGGGATGGAAACACACAGTAAATACTCTCCCCAGGAGATTAGCACGCTTGTTCAGCAGAGACTGCAAGATGGCAGGGCTCGTAGCAGGAGGAGGCCTCTGCAACACCTGCCTGCACAGAGTCCTCAAGGGAGCAGGCAGGAGGACAGGTGAGGACGTAAAGAGACAAGCAAAGAGCAAGGACATCTCTGTTTGTGAAGAGGACTCGTGGCAGGGAGGAAAGAGGGAGAGACTGACGAACCATGCGGGGGAGAGAAAGGATTAATTAGACCGGGGAGGACAGGGAAGGTTCGCAGCTCAGGGATGTCAGAGGCAGGAGCTGTTCCGGGGTGGCAGCCCCGGGAGCCCTCGCACCCCGTCCCTCCGACGCCCCGCGTGACAATGCTGTCCCCTTCTGTCGCACAGGAGCCTCCACCGTTTCAGCTTGCTGGCCCACCCGCTCCATGTTAACACATTTCTGATAATTACCATTTTTCAGAACTATTTTGACTGTTAAAAAATGCTTTTTGTAAAAAATAAGCTGATTAAAAGAGACTACTCATTAGCATAAGCTCCTTGCCGTTCAGCCCTCTTCCTAATTAAAAGCACTCATCTGTGGAGACCTCGATTCTCCCCTGTCCTCTGGGCTAGCTTTTTGGACATTTTTCCCTGGCAGTTTGCTTTATTTTGCCTCATCTTCCTTTTTCTAGTTTCCTCTCCAGCAGCTTCCTGGCAAGGGTAGCAGAGGATTCAAGCAGGTGGAGGCTTAGGTATTTAGAACAAGATGAAAACCGGGGTGGATTTGTTGATCCTTAAAGCATCGTATTCCGTTTGTGGCTGCTGGCTTGGGAGCAGAGCAGTGGCATGTTGGCTCCTGGGTTTGCAGGAGATGCACCTCCTGGGGAAGTGGCCTCCTCCAGTCTAAACAGCGTTAGGCCAGTGGCGTGTTTGGACGGCAGATCTCAAACGCAAATCCAGGGGTAGCAGGTGGTGCTTCTCCTCTCATTCAGCAGTAAGCCAAGGTCCCAGCAAGGGATCGGCTGCCGCTGCGTTGTGGGGAGGGCAGCTTTTACGGCGAGCTGCAGAGGTCCTGACCACATAGAGATGTGATGGCTCTCAACATGTGTAGCCCCAGTACTTTGGAAAATTCCAGCACAAAGAACTATTTTCTGTCTCCCTCAGTGTCCCCCAATGGTCTGAATTAAATAAAGCAGCCTCCTTCATTCCTTCTTTCAGTGCCGCCCATTCCTAAGTAGCTGCCGTGTTTAGCCCTGCAGTGGCCACATTTATGACCCCGATGAGGACTGTCATGCAGGGGGGCTCTGGAAGCTTGTAGCAGAACTGGAGGGCCCTGCAAATCATACTCAACACCTTCTCGGCGCTGGCATTTAAAACCCCGAGGCAGGAGTGGCGTTTAAGCTGTCCCACATCAGTCTTGCCCCGTAGGCAGCTTGCTGAGCAGGAGTTCACGTCTGTGGGGTGGACGAGTTGCTCACTGGTGCTCTGCAGGTGCTCAGGGAGAGGGGAACCTGCCTGTCTGTGTGGACCCGGCTCACCACTGGGCGCAGAAGGAGGAGATTTCTCCAGACGTTGTTCAGAAGTCTGTTCTCACTGCTAATATCTTCCCGTGCTGTGAAATGATGGCAGGCCTTGAACTACTCCAGCAACTGTTTGCTCTCCTAAGGAAAATTTCTGTGGTTCACATGTGAAATGCGGCAGATGAGTGCAGTCAGCAAAAATCTGGATTCTTCATTTAAGGAGCTCCGTCCTCGGCTAGCGTCACGCGTCACTTGGTGCCACTAATGAGGAGGGTGTTAGAGGCTCTGCTCGCAGGGATGGCTTGGACATAAGTTTTTGCCTAAGCAAACTCCGGGCTGGCTGGTAGGGACCTGTAACCCATCATGGGAACACTAGGAGACGGCAGACCTTTTGCTTGTCCCTGTTTCCATCTCATTCCCTCTGTGCCAAGGCTGCAAAAGGGTTGGAGTAAGTCCAGTTCACATGGGAGGAGTCTCCAGGTAAATGGGTCATTTGGCTTTATAGCACCTTTTTGCTCCTGGAGCAAAGTGTAGAGACTGGAGCTGGGACCAGGTTTGGCTCAATATCCCTGCTCTCGATGCTTTTTTGGTGTCTTATGCTTAGCCCTGCAGGAGCTGACACAGCTATGGAGAAGTGAGATTGGCGTCTAATTTACGTCATGCCTCAGCAGTTATAGTCTGACTGCAGGCTCTTTCTTCCTGGGGTTCCTCTAAGAGCGAGAAAAGAACAGCTGATTTTCAGATCTGGAAGGGATTTGAGATAGCTGGCAGGTTAGATACACTGGGGCTAATGGTCATCTCTTTTGCATCAACCCTCCACTGGTGGAAGTCCGTTGATTGTAATGAAGTGATGCCTGATTTACTGTGACAGTCAGAAAAGCATCACTCTTAGTTTATTTATTTCCTTTAGCGCTATAAAATGAAAACCATCTGAACTGAAGGGGAGAATGCCACAGTCACATGAGAGACTACTTACTCCGGTGAAAAGAGCTGCCCTTTCACACAGACGCTTTATGCTCCAGAACCCACCCTTTGCCCCATCATGCTCCTTCCCTGCCTTCCCACACCCTGCCTGTAAATCCCGTGCGGTGCTGCACATGCCCGTATCTTCCGAGCTTGTGTGTGCCACGCTGGGACCATCAGTAGATTCAGTTGTACATACGGGGGAGATGGTGTTGGCTCTTGCTTACACCACGGCACCTCAGAAGTAACTTGACAGAAGTTTGTGGCACTGCAGCAGTCAGGCCCCAGGTATGAGTTCAGCCAAACCATGGCTGCAAAGTCATATTTAAAAGGTCAGGAACAACGTTCTCTGCTCTCGCTTTCCAACCCCCCCATGGATCTACTCCACTTGCTTGACTGTCTTTTCAAAGCTGTCAGCCAGGCTAAAGTCTCACCTGAAATTTTGAGATAACCCAAAGTGAACAGCCTGCAAAGGTCAAAGCAATGTCTCAGTTCTGGGGAAGGGCCCAAGTCACTTGTGGTTTCACTCAGTTGATTCAGTAGCGTTGCACCAGGATGAATTTGGCCTAAGGTTGTGACTCCACCTTCTCAATCAATAATCCAGCCTCATGTTTGCAAAGAGGGTGCATGCTACCATCCTACTTTCATAGACAGGGAAACTGAGGCAGGGAATACAGAGCAGGAGCAGTTTGATTGAGGCAGGAAATACAGAGCAGGAGCAGTTTGATTGAGACAGGGAATACAGAGCAGGAGCAGTTTGATTGAGCTCTCCAGGATGCCAAAGATTCCCTCTGGTATATTGCTTTTCACCGGCAGACCTCCTGGTATCCTGCAAAAGAAGACTGAGCACCGTTACCCTCATTTCACAGTTACAAAAATCGAGCCATGTTGAACTCAGCTGGGAAGGAGTTGCCAGGGCAGCACAATGTGTCCTCCAGAGCTGCCCTGATGCCACCAGGAGCTGGACCCAGCAGGCTTTAGGCTAAGGCTGTAGTACTCTCTAACTCTGGAATCCTGTGGGGAGGACAGGTCAGCTCTTCATCCCTTTGCACCAGGCAGCAGCTGCACCGCTTTTATGGATCAGTAAAAGAATAAGAAACAGAAGGGAGGGAACACTTTCACAGACGGGAGGTGATCTCGCTCTTCCTCAGTCCCAGCAGCTCTGTGCACATGGCAGCTCTAGCATCCTGCTCAAAAGTGGGGACAACACACGTATCCATCCGTCTCTCCCCCGCACGTGGGGTTGGTGTGCCTGGCATTTTTTAAGGGAGTGCATTCCTGTCACGAGCACGCGTGCACAGCGCCATGTCCTCATCAGCCATGGCACAGTCTGTAGCATCTTTGTGGTGGATCTTGCTGGTACAACCCCAGAATTAAGAGGTGAAGGCTACGTGGGAACAAAGCCCTTCTCCCACCGCAGGAGACAGGTGGGTCCTGCTGCTTGAAGTCCAGCTGAATTTCAACCTGGAGGCAGCAGAGGTTTTTCTGGGCAAACAGTCAGAACTTTGCTCTTGAGTTTCACTGCAGGGCCTGTCTGACTTGGTTTCACTTACAGAGCCTGGGTGGAAGGGCTCGTCCTAAGGACTTGGGTTTTTAGTGGGTTTGCATAAGTCTGAAACAGGCTATCACAGTGATGATGTGCTCTGGAGGGGGAACAGTAGAATGGAGGGTGCTGGTGGTGGAAAGCTGCAGAGGTTTTTATGGATCAGGAGTTTTAAATTCAGGCTGTACTAACACCAAAGTTACATCAGATCTTCGTTGTTTCAGGTCTTACCAGAACTTTGAAGGTTCTGCTGCTCTTTCTCGTAGCAACATTTCCTCCTGACCCAGGACACTTAAATACTATAATATTAACTCTAGAATAGACAAGCGTTTGTAGATAGACAGCTCATCTAGAAAAGGAGATTTATTATTTGCTATCTAGAGTCAGCAGTCCCCATGGGCATCTGTATATTACTGCTAGGGAGCTGTAATGGATGGAAAAGTGAGTTGCTATTTGCAGTGGGGCAGTCTGTGCATGGGAAACTTCTTAGGCTCCAAAACTGTAATGGTTGAAAAGCAATGTCACAGGGTGGGTGGGTGGGTAGGTAGATGCTCTTAACCCCTTGTTTTTGGACAGCAATTCAAGATCAGAGAAATGCAGATTGTCCATTTCCTGTTCCCTCTTCTGCTGAATTCCTAGGTATTAGGAGTAAGCAATTGAGATGTGCATAACTGTGGTAATATTCAATATTATTTCCAAACGCTGATTTGGTCTAGATTTGAACCATTTGGATGTATCCAAAGAAAGTTCTGTCTCAGACTTGCATCTCATCCTTTCTGCTAACAGCTCTCGCTCTGAAGTCTGTCTACAGAGGGACACAAAAGAGTTAAGCAGTGAACAAAGAAGTCACCTGGGTAGCAAAGGAGGGAGAGGGACTCTGATCCTCTACCCAGTGTGCTGCAGTTGCTAGGACTGGCTCCCAGCATCAACTTTGTAAGGAGCCTGCCCGCTCTTTCAGGGATCTGGGTATTTTCCTTACTTTAGCTAGGGGAAAAAAAACAACCCAGACATAAACCAAAACAAAAAGGCTGACATCAGATCTAATTAATAATAATAGAAAAGCCAATTTCACAGCCCATTACCCCTCATAGCCAGGTGGGGGGTAGGAAGGTGAGGAGGAGGAGGGACTTGAACAAACATGGGCGGGTGTGTTTGTGGACCTCATGAAAGAGTCGGGCGATGGTGACTCACAGAGTTTCCCTGCCAGACGTATAGCTTTAGGCTCCATTAACTCAGAACCCAACAGAAGGTACCATAGCCAAGGGGAGAATCTTTAAAAATGCCGACAGCATCATTTTGCTTCATTAGCAGGGCTCCTGCGTGCCTGCTTCTCTCTTTGCTACCACCACGACCCCCTCCCCTCCATGCTCCCTCCTTTCCCTCTCCTTCCGTTTCGTTTAACTGAAGGCAATTCATCTCATTTTAATTAATTTTTACTTGCAGCGTTATCACCCCAAGTATAAAGGCAAAAAGTTGTTTTTTTTAATTACAAAGCTAACGGCATTAATTACCAGTACAGTAAATGCATCAACGCACGGGGGCCAAGTGGCGTTCGGAGGCACTGAGGCAGCGAGCGGCCGTGACAGCTGCAAAGGGTTTTGGGTTTTTTTATTTCCTTTCTTTTTTTTTTTTTATTTTCTGTTTTAGCAGCCTCACCACAGAACAGCCTCAATTTGGAAAAAAACAGCCAGAGATTTTCTAAACCACAAGTCAGCTCCAGCCACCCACTGGGATATGGCATCCGGAAGGGATGAAACAGAGAAGCCTTAAAGGATAGGGCTGGAAGGGACAGGAGTATTTAGTATTAGATGGCCATTTAGTAAGGCCATCCCTTGCCCCGAGGCACATGCCACTAGACCTGTTTCGGTCTTGATGGATGTTTGTTAATCCACTTTGAAAGACTTACAGAAATGCACATCTTTGCTCCTGAATGTTCCCTCCTCCCAATACGCACAGAGTCAAAGTCCAACCAGTTGGCTAGTTCAGCCTAATTTCACCCTGGTTTCCTAAATGGATCCTTGTGAATGAAAGGTTTGCAGAGCTTTGATGAGCTGAGCAAGTGGAGATGAGTTAGAACAGGACCATAGGGAGCTAACTTCTGTCCAGCTGTGGCAAATGAACCCACCTCCAGGAGGTGAAGGTGACCCTTTGCTTTAGCTCCGAATGCCCTGGGCCCTGAGGACAGACCAAAAAGCATAAACCCAAGTATTTTGTGTTAAAAAGAAGGGGTGGGTGATTCTACAAGGGTTGCATTTTCTTCTCAGAGTCCTGGTGGCACAGAAGAGGCACATCAGGGCTTTGGTAATGGGCTTGGGCAAAATTCTCCTTCTAAGGACAAGGTATGGGCTGCCTCAGTACCCTTGCAATGTGGGGCAAGATGTGCAGATACCTGGTCATGTGCCGAGAGGGTGAGGCTATGCTGATTGGTGAAATGCTTGCAAACCCCAGAAGTGCTTGCCTGACCTTACTTCTTTCATCTGAGAGCGTTTGTGTTGGAAATGGGCCTCAAATGTGAAGTCTGGTTCTAGCTGATAAACTGTGGTTCAGCCCATTACTGAGATAAAGCATAGGGTATGGTAATGTATGGAGTTTGATTCAGATGTTGTGATGTAAAAATCTGTTGCTTCTGACGTGAAATTAAGAAATGGAGGAGGAAACCAAGATCTAATTCCACGTTCCCCTACTGAAAACTCAGAAACTGAGCCCCTCTGGCTAGAGAAAGGAACTAAGATGTCAAGTCTGGGAGGAGAATGCCGGAGGAGTCTCCACAAAGTAGGAACAACATCATTGCAGGGATTTTTTTTTTCCTTTAAAAGCATGTTCACTTCTCAAAAAAGGGTTAAAAAAAAAATATTCCTGAAGTTTTTGTACATGTCCTACCATGTGAAGGAGCCCTTACTGACAGGGAAAGGCAGTCAAGAGAAGAAATAGCTGTGCCTCTCCTAAAAGTGTGCAGACATAAGGATTCTGGCTGGGGAAACAGGTGCCAAGGGAACAGGACTTGAAGACTGAGATGTGAACAGCATTGACAGCGGCAGGAGAAGGGCTCTTGACTCTCCATCTTGGCTATTAGGAGGCATCTGTCCTGGTACCTTTTATTTTGTTCTGAGTGGTCCAAGAGCAAGATGCAGAATCAACTGAGAGGAAGGGAAGGGGAAGCTTCGATGTGCTTGTGTTGCAGTGGTACTCGCACCATGAAGGGGGCAGAGGGGGAGGAGCAGAGGGGGCCGGGCCCCAAACTGAAGTTCGCGGATGGGCTTCCTGAGCCACGTTTTGCTTTGCCCTGTCTCTGGCTAAAGCCTTGTCTGTTCCTGCCATGGTGAAATCCCTCCACTAAGTTGTAAAAGATGTCTTGTTCTAACCCTCTCTGAAAGGAAGGGAAGATAAATCTTCGTATGGCCTTGTCTTTCAGTAACCTATAGCCAGAGCCTGGCTGTGGAAGGACAGCAAGGAGGAGTGAAAATGACCCTAATAGAGCAATATCTATCATTTTCTTATCCCAACCAGAAATTCCGTGGCACACAACATCAAAAAAGGACCTAAAAAAAGGAACTTAGTTAGAAACAACCTGAAGGGAAAAAGTTACGAAATTAAAACGCAAAGAACCAGCAGGGAAAGTGCTTTAAAAAAATCCCTTATTAGAGTCACAGGAGGTAGCACCATAGCCCCAAATGAAAATCAAAATAAAAACCTGGAAGCAAAAAGGTAAGAGAAACTGATGCACTTAAATACCAAGTTATGTGGGTTTATTCAAGTCAGAGAAAGAATCCTTTAAAAATTGGATATTCCGTCCAAGTGATGCTAATAGGATGGAACATAAAATGCAGCACTGAGATGTAAAATACAGATTAAGAAAAAATTTGAAGAACAAATAGCCAAAGATAACACAACCAATAATAATAAATTCTTTACATACCAAGAGTAGGCAGCCCCAGGGAGAGTCGGTTAAGGAGATAATCAGGACGGATAGAGATTGCAGAAAAGACTTGGTCATTACTAGAGAGAAGAGAACCCTGAATGCCCCAGCGTGCATTATGTAGAGAGAAGAAGATGACACTGTCCTCGGGTAATGTGTGAGTAATAACAAAACTGTGTGCAAAATGGGGCTGTAACAGTTTTCCAGGTTATTGCAAAGGGATTCCAGGTTGGCAGGTCCCAAATTTGACTTGTGGTTCTCCATAGAGGAATTTATATTCCCTCAACCTCACCCCAGTACCACCATATATTCTGGGGGAAGAAGCCACCTGAAAAGAACCCATAGAACCATCAGGGAGACTGCTACAAGACGACATCCCTTATTAGATTCGCAGGAGGTCATACCATATTGCCAGATTAAAATTAAAATCAGAACCTGGAAACGAAAAGGAAATAGGAACAAGTGTGATTAAATGCTAAATTGCATGGGTTTATTCACATTAAAAAAAAAAAGAAAGAAAGAATTAAGGAAAAAAGATCATCTCAGGGGCATACAGTGCCCTATTCTTCTTTTTTTTTTTTGGTTAATGATCAAGTCTTCTTTTGTACTATCTTAATCACTTCTGGTATTCCCCTTTAATTGTCTCTGTTAGTTCTTCCCACTCTGAAACATCCATTTTTTTTTGTCTCTCCCATTAGACTTCGGACTGATTTGGGTTTTTCTTGTGTCATTTCCAAAAGGAGGGGGATTGCTCTGTCATCCTCTCGTCCAGGAGCCTAGCATGGCTTCTGCCCAGCATCCCAAAGTGCACACCACTGGGTGTGCATGTTGCAAGTCCAGAGGAGGAGCAGCAATGGATCAGGAATACACGTTAGAGATTAGACTATGAGCAGTTTGTTCACATCACATCAACTTATTACTCTCAACGTCTCAAAGCAGGTCTTTCTTCTCTGCCTGTTCCTTCCTTTCCTAAAACTATTTTCATGAGCACCCTTGGATTTCTGCCATGCCTGACCTTATTTTCAGCTTTGTTGCTAGATTGGCCCTCTCCTCTCTCCCCTTCTGTGTCCTCCCCTCCACCTCCAGCCCGTGCCTGTGATCTGCATCCCAGTCACCTTCCCATTTATGTTCCATGTCCTTCTCCCTTTTGCATTTATTTATTTATTTATCTTCCCCAGGGATGGAAATGGGGAAAAAATAAAAATAAATATGCAAATGAAAGGGAAAAAATGGAGAGAAATTTAATTAAAATGTGTGTGTTTCTTTCCCTTCGAGTGCTTTAGGGTGGAATAGCAAATTGTTAAAAAAGAGAGCACTCAGAATAAGGTTAAAGAGCTGAAAACTGATTACATGCAATTCAAAATGAAAGCAGGGAGGGGGTGGTGGAGATGCAGCATATTGAGATAGGTAAAAGGCTTAGGGAGACTCTTGTTGGAGATGGGGCATTTTTCACTATGAGTTACAGCCAAGCAGGCATTGCATGCGAGGTCTATAACAGGGTTTCAGATGCTTTGCATCAGGAGAGAGGCAAGGAGGAAAACATTTTAGTTTGAAGAGCAATCTGGAGAGGGCACCTTGCAGATGAGAGCCGAAAAAAAAACAGGTTAGGAAGGATGGAGGGGTGGGGGAGAGCCATCCACTTCATCCCAGTGTGGTTTATATCAGTAGATCTGCCATACCCCAGGAGAGGACTGTACTTCTCGAGTGCTTGAGGGTGGGGAGGAGAAAGACAAGTAAATAAAATAGGCTCATGCTTTATGCAGGATCTGTGTTCATCGGTTCTGAGCTTGATGAAAGCCATAGGTCTCTGTGACTGAGAAGGAGAGTTTGTTTGGCTGTGGAGTTGTGCTTCAGCTTATTAAAGATGCCAGGGTGAAAGCAAAATTTGGGGAGGGGGTTGAAGTTCCCCAGCCTTAGAGGCATATTTGGACTGCAGTGGTCTGGCTAGAGCCCACTTCTGATTGACCCCTGGATGTTCACAGGGTATTCTAGCAGCTTCCTAAAATAACAGAGCTCCCTTGCACTGCACCAGGACCTTCAAGTGTAAAATTCATCTTCCCTATAGACAGGCTACAACAGCATCAGGACCGGCAATATTTTTGTGCGCAAAGGGTGAGAATGTGTATATTATGGGCCCTCACTTCGGAGCAATGGTTTTCCAGTGCATCTTCTCTATTCTGCTCTCATTCCACCGTGGGAATCATTTCTTGGCAGCCTGTTTTTGTAATTAAACATAGCGTTGAAAGACCACATCCCCGCTTGTGCCCTACCTTGGTTCCAGCCTGCCAAAGCCTCTTCATTACCTGGAGCCCATGGGACACTTCATGAATTTAGTTTTTAAACCGGTGATGTATGAGCTGCAGGCCTGGCCCACTGCAGTCACTGGGAGGGTATGTCCCTAGCAGCTCTCTGCCAGGGCTGTTGCTGCCTGCTGCAGGGACTGGGGAGCTTGCTCTCCAAGCTGAAGCAAAACTCAAGTCCTCCTTTTCTTGCTTTGCCTGCTAGAACCCACATTGCAATGTCCGCAGCAGGCACCACTTCGGTGCTGCTCCTGCACTTCTGGGCCTTGGCTGGAAGAGGGGAGGAGGACGCTGGAGGCAGCTATTGAGGTTTGCACCTTATGGGGAGTTTGAATGGTGTCTGGAAAAGCTTCCGTATTAAATAGCCATCCCACTCAAGTTCCCCGTCCTGATTTATCCACACACTGTCTGAAACCTCAGAGATGTCTCCTGGAAGGGGCTTAGTGGCAAAGACAGATGGCTCCTTCCTACTCTGGCATGGCAGGGATTGATGTTGCAGCTTTTATAACCCACCGAGGGTAGCTCTCCTCTTCTGCCCACATATATTAAGGGTCCAATTTTCCTTTCTATTTCCTGTGCCTGTTAGAGTGAAAGAGAGAAAAGAAGTCTGCTTGCTGTGATGCAGAGTGATTGCTGCCATTTGACGTTCACATCTATCTGCTTGGTCTTTTCATTATCTCCCTCCCATTTGTTTCTGCTCATTCTCAAGTGTCTGCTGATCCTCTTCCTTCCTCTGAGACTGGCTGTTGTTAAAACTCCTCCGCTTACCTGCTCTGTATATCTTGACTTATCTGCTTGGTTCATGTCTCCGTTCATTGATTTTTCATACCCAGCTGCTAAATGAGCACTGCTTGCACCTCTTCCACAAGCATCTTCTGCTTCACTACTACAAATTCGTCCGTACTCCAGCTAAAACACTGTAGCTTCTCCTTACAAACAGCAAAGCCAGCAGGCTTCCGATTTTTCCTACATCTGCCTGTGTGCTGGTTGTTTCATTTCAGTCGAGAGGTCGAACCACTGCTGACTCTTGCTAGAGATGTTTCCCTAACTTTGAGCCCAATTGATTAGTCAGGATACATGGCTCATTTTCCCCAGGTGCCCCAGACCAGGAATAGCCTCTGGCTGCTACATAGCTTTTCAACAAATTGTGTCAAGAAGCAGCAAAATCCTGCCTCCGGGAACATGTTCCTTTCTTAATTTTATTCTGTGTTGTTACAGTCTCGCTTAGTGTCTCAGTTACATATAGACAGGCACAAGCTCCAAATTCAGATTAGAAATTCATGGATGTTTGTATCCCAAGGGCTTGCCTGCCTTGATTTTTTGTACCACGACAACTATATAAACAGATGAGGAATAAGCAGCAAATACCTTTGTAGGACTGTCACTGTGCCCACATTTGAGGGTTATTCCGTACCATTAAAAGCTGCTTTAGTAGTGCGTCTAGAAGCAGGCTGCCTGCAAAGTTAGCGTGTAAACCTAAGTGCTATGAAATTCAGCCTCCGGTACAGGCATGCACACCCACAGCCAAAGCTCAGCTTATGATTTTTATCCCACTTCTATCCACAGAGGCATCAATCCCACATTTCCTTTCCATGAAATGAGTGCCGTTTCTGTTAACGTGGACATAAATCTTCAGCTTTAACTGAGCCTGCTGTTTGGGGGAAGAGAGGGAATAATAAAACCACGAGACACAAAACACAGCTCATGATCTGCACAGAACTTCTATAAGACTGCACTGTGTTTTGGAACAAGGTGGGAAGATGTTGTAGGTAAAATAAGAAATGGCCAGAATCGATGCTGAAAATTCAGACCTCCCTGTCGGCCTGCTGCGTGTTTGCCCCAGTTGGGTTGGAAGTCTTTGGGGCTGTTGACTTTTTGAAGTAGGAAAATGATTTGTTTCATTGCCTTCTGCAAGTGAAGTGTTCTTTTTTTATTTCAGATGTGGGAGTGAGTTTGGCTCACAGGAGATGTCCTGTGCTTGTACTTGTGGGAAACTTGTGGTTCTGGAGGTCTTCTGAAACAGGTTGCTCTGCCATGAGATTCCCTACATCTGCTCCCAGTCAAGACAGAAGTGTTGAGAGAACAGATTTTCTTGAGAGTATCGAGGAAGTCCAGCATCTAACACTCACTCATGGGTTCAGAAATGCACTGACATTTGTAGTGAAAAAATAATCAAATCTTAAAAATATCAGGACTGGTCTGTAGAATAGGAGATCCAAGAGGAATCGGTTTTGCCAGGCTTAGATTTTGCCGTGCTCTGCCTTTGATCGTTGCGATGCGAGGCAAAGGGCAAGTCTCTGTGCCCCAGGTATGCAGCATATCGTGCCTATTTGCTCTCTCGATTTTTAAGGCACAATTCATATAACCAGGATCCTCTGAAAGGTTCTGGACCAGACAGTGCCTAGATAAAAAAATCTTCTGGGTGAACTATGGTTGGAAACCCCACTCGAGGGAGTGAACCCCCCTTGTGTGCAGGTGTTTGGGGGCCGCAGGAGTGCGAAGAGGCCCCCCAGTAGGGAGTGGGGAGGTGGGAGTGGGCGAGCCTGCGGGGCGGCTCGTCCCAGCACTGGTCCTCAGCTCTGCTTTCCCAACTGCGAAAGGCTGGCAGCGTGCATATGTCGCTCTTAATCTTCCTTTTGCATCCCTGGTTTTGCAGTTGTCAGAGCGCCGTATTATGCAAATTGGAATTAAGCAATTAAGGCGATAATGTTTCCCTTGAAGAGTTTGACAAGGCAGAAGGAACACAGGCTGCTTTCCAGACAAGCTTTTGGTTGCATATTTACCTAAAAACAAAAGCAAGAAGGAGGTGGACAGCCACACACGCACATGCACACCAGCTTTGTGACCACGCCAGCCTTCCCTCCCCATGCACCCTCCTTCTTACTTGTCCCATAACATCGCCGATGTCATGGGGCAGAGGGGCTGCTCGCTTGCCCCCCTCGGCACAGGGGAGTCCAAGAATAGGCTGCCACAGCCCTGTGATGAATTTGCATCCTAAACAGGTATTTAAAGGTGTAGCTCAGCGCCATACTGTGCTTAGAGGCTTTTGTCACTGACCCAGCGATCACACTTTCACAGCTTTGCGACGCTGATGTGTGGGGATGAGGAGGGGCAAAGAAGTCGCTGTCAGTTGCTGGGAGACAAAAGTTCAGAGCTTCTCTTTGTCAGGAATTTTTTGACTTTGCGACTTTACCACCATCATGTGTGAGTACTTCCCTTCTTGTCCACAGTTACAGGTCCTCGGTTCGAAAAGAGGACTTTCTAATCTTCCTTCATTTAGATTTGCAGTGGATTTGTCAAAGAGAAGAGGGTTACGCTACTGAACTGTTTTGCCATGGCAGTGATTGGGGGGGG
>Ga0065711_1001815_pt1 | contig 91226 bp, 45 predicted proteins | sample Hoacrofraction12_FD_59098 | JGI IMG/M metagenome (GOLD analysis project Ga0065711, IMG submission 59098) | Hoatzin crop microbial communities from Cojedes, Venezuela - Epithelial fraction 12 v2 (version 2) | ecosystem: Host-associated > Birds > Digestive system > Esophagus > Crop | place... | reverse complement strand
AGATCTTTTCCGTACTTCACACACTTTCCTTTTTTTTTTTTTTTTTTTGCAAGTTTCAATGAGTCTAGAAAACAGCAAATAAGTAAATTATGAAGTGGCATGCTTTTGCCACATTTCACTCCTGAGGCATGACCTCATTACTTGGAGAAAGCCTTAGTACCTTCTGTCCAGATGGCGTTTGCAGGTTGTGACACAGGGGCGGACACATTTCACGCAGACGTCCAGGGCTCTTCAAGACAGAGTGGGTGGAAGAGTCAGACCAAGCACTCACTACTTTTGCCAGGAAGGCACAGCTGAAATGAATGCTCCACATCCAAGTTCCCTCATCTTTATAAAAATATTCTATTAGAAATCTAGAAGTTTTCAAAGGGAATAGAGAAAGGAGATCACAATGAAGATTTTGTGAAAAGTACATACAAGGGCTTACAGAAAATACTGGTGGGTCCCCACTAAGAGTTGAACAGATAACTTCATTAACATAATTCAGGTCCCTGACTTCTTCTGGTACGAAAGATGGGAGTTTTCTACTTTAGGATATTATTATGAATATTTACATAGAAATTAATGCAAGAACAGAACCGGAGACAAGAATCCTAACTTTTGAATAAATTTACATCGAAGATTTTTGTCAAGAGATCAGTAGAAGAAATTGCAACCTGCCACACATTTTGATCTTGCCCCATTTCAAGAACTCATTTCTGATCATACTCAGGATTTGAGTACAGTCTGAGCTCTCAACTCAACACATTGTGAAAAAACAATTTGGCTAATTTGACCTTAAACACGTACCAGCTGAAATAGGTCTTCTATTAAATCACGTAGTACTTTTCATTCACAACATCAGCCTTCTTTTTAACCTCTGTCCACAGTGGGTGTAGTGTCTCATAATATCTCAAAGAAAAAAAGCTTTTAAGAAACAGCAGTACTCAAAAGTGTAAAATGTCTTTACTACTTTAGAGTTATCTGAGTTTTTACATATTATTCCTGTTCCCCAAAACAAGGAGAAAGTATAAAAGATAGTAAAATAATTCATAAAATTATAAAAAGATACTAAAAATTTTAGATTTATAAAAGGTATAGACTTATAAGAGTATAAAATCAGGCCCAGTACTTAAACTTATATTAACAGCAGATTACATTTATTATCCAAATTACGATCATCAAACCAGGAGAAGAAACTGCCTGTGTAAAGACAGTCTTGTGTTGAAGAATCAACATGGTACAGCCCACAAATGCACTTTATTAAGAGCACTGAAAAGAACATTGGTAGACTGCATCTTGTTTTTAATTTGCACTAAAACTTGGTTGAGAAGCCTTTATAGCCATGAGGGGTAGTAGAGGAGCCTAGTAATACTAATGAAATAAAAAAAACCCAGAATAATTTTAATAGCTGAGCTCTAGCTTGACATTCAAATACATCGGTACGATGTATCAACAAAAAGCCTAGCATTGCAAAAAACAGATAGATTAATGTATTTTATTCTCTTTCCCAACTTTTTTTACTCCGGTTACCTAAAATATACCAAAAATCACTGAATACCTAAGGAAGTAGTTCTGATTTGATGTTTGAAATATCCCTTATTTCTCTTGCCCTGTACATCTAAAATCATTTAGTTTAGTGGGAAACAAACTCGCTAGATAATTTAGAAAACTTATGCAACAGTTCCAGCACTGGAACCTAAGTCAGCTCTCATTTTGATCCTTGATAAAATCATCACCATCTTCACTAGGAAGCAGAGCTGGGCAAAACTATTTCACAAACAGAAAGTTCACCAAAACCCACAGGTTTGGAGAAAATGGAAGTATGACTTGGGAGAAACTAAACTGATCACATATTTGCTTGCAATTCATGAAATAGTTTGAAAAAAGGAACAGGCATTTTAGAAGTTTCAGGATTTTTATCTTTAAGAAGTCATAATGGTTTATAGTTATATTTGAAAGGAATATTTCAACCTGTTATTCCAAAACAGTCTCAGTTTGAAGTCTAAGTACAGTTTTAAAATACATAAAACTGGACTTCAAGAAAAAGGAAGAAAAAGATTCACTTTGAATGTATGTAAATACCAGTCCACAACAAAAAGATTATATTCTAGTCCACTCAGATTATTCAAAATTGTTTTGGTTTACATCTGACCTATAATATCCACATTCTTTGGGCTGTCAGATATTTTGGGGTGATATTTTTAAGAACATTATTTTTTGCCTTCTGGATTTATTTCTTTGCTTAAAAAAATATTCTTAAGTGATGGAGCAACTTTCTTTCCTGTTAAATAATGCACTGTATAAATGCAAAAGAATGGACAAAAGTAACAAATAGAAATCACTGATGACTAGTACCTGAAGATTAAAAAAAAATTATAATAAATTGTAATTGTAACTTATTTCTTTCAAGGTATACTACTGCAGATAGAGTTACTACTTTTGATTTTATCTTGATACATTAATAGCCTAGCCTAGCCTAACATACCCACCCACAAAGCCTTCTACAGTGGGAGAATTTTTTATTGTTTCTTTTATCCTTTTTCCTCCTATCGAGTTCACATTGTGCAAAAACTTATTGAGGCAATTCTAAGTTTGCTGGGAATACCATAAAGTTTGCTGTTTATTAATTAAAAGTAAAGGGTTTAAATGTCCAGCTGAAGAAAAATATATTTGTGTGCATGTAAAAGTTATCTTTGACTCTGCCATCTATTTTTCTGTTTTTAAATGTAGATAAAGTTACCGACCTTTCACATAAAAAGAAATTTCACTAGGTAGTAGCTTTGGAACATCAGCACTGGGTCCCTCCCCTCAAGCCCTTCTCATTTTTTAAACTTCAGGTTGACTGACTGTCGGCTAGCTCAGACACATATTTGCATAGGCTATGACGGACACCTTCCAAATTTCTGTCCAAGCTATAGAAAAAGAACTACTTATTTTATCAGAAGAGAGGGAGATATTTGATTCTTTAGCTGCCTAGCTTTTTCTACCTAAGAGGTCAAAACACAGAGCATGACACCCCTCACCCTTGCCCAAATGCAAATAATTAAACAAGAATGTACGTTCCTTTCTTCCAAATTTTCTGCAAAATGACATGTAGAATTATATGCTCTTTGTTTGTAAACATCTGTCACTTTCCTTCATTATAACTTCCTTTTTTTAAATTTATTCAGAATCTGCATTAAAAAATACCTGTTTCACCCAAGGCTTTAGAGCTTTTACACACAAAGCATCTAAACCAATGCATCTTTGTCAACACATAACAATTCTCCAGGGTACATGAGCTAATGACTCTCACTGCTATGCTTCCTCACTACTACTTCCTCCCAGTATTTCTGTAGTGTCTTTCCCTATCTGTAACTCTCAAAATGAGCTGGGTCTTGTATCGTGCTCTGCTCTGAAAGCTAAAAATTATAGATAAAATAGTTCAAAGCATAAAAATATATTTTGAAGCTCATGACAGAAAACTCCATGAGAGTTTTTATACCCCTTATTATTCTTCTACCACTGGGAATCCAGGCTCAACACCTCAGTTGGCCACAGAGACACAGAAAAAGAAAACAAGTGCACAGGTTTTAACTGAAAAACTGTCATTTTACACTACACCTAACCATCTGGTGGTCATCAACGAACCAAGCAGAATATTGGATACATACTCCAGCCAAGACACATATCTAATACATTAATTATATCTGTCCCTTTTAGAAAGCTGGAGGCTCTTGCCTTAGGAAGAAAACACAAAGTATTAGCATGAGAGGGGAGGGGAAAACTTTTAAGCTGTCCTCAAGAATCTCAGCTTTCATTGGAGAAGAAAAACTAGTTTAGACTTGGGAAAACCTTCTCTAAGGAAACCGCACTGTTATCTGTGATGCAGAAGTGCTCTCTGGTCCCCAAAGACCTTGAAATGTTTATCTTCACATTAGACTGCCCTGTGCATCTTTGAAAACATTAACTGTTTATTCAAGGCATGAGAGAAAGGAAAAGATGAATTATATCAGAGCATTAGGCTTGAGAAAGGTTAGAAGGAAATGACACAGAGGGTAAGGCAAGCAGGGAGAGAAGATGTTATCAACGTGAAGTGAGGTTAGAAGAGAAGTCACAAAATAAGCAATTTGTTCCAGTTCAGAAGTTTGGGAAATATTCCCAAAATATATTCCCAAAATATATCCCAAAATACATGGGAAATATTCCCACCGAGGTTTTAGACAGGAAAAGGGTGTTTTGAATTCGAGTCACTGCTTTGATTCAGGCAAACCACTCAAGCAAAGGGTGGCAAGCCTGTTGTTTGTTCACGGCAACCGACTTGCTGCAAAACATTTCTTATACCTAGTATTATAACTTGTAACTTTTCTTCTGATGAAAACATTTATTTTCTAGAATTTTTACTTTTACAACACTTTGTGCTTTCAAAAAATTACTGATGGGGGTTTTTTTGCTCATCTGATAACACTGATCAAAGCTCTTTCCCTCTGTGACCCTCAGAGACTTCTAGTCCCTACAGTCAGCTCTGTTTTCTACCTCACTTTTTCCTTTAATCATACCTGGAGTCACTCAAAATGGTGCAGTGTTTACAATAATGTGCTGAAGCTTTTCAAGTCCATCTGATGAAACATTATTAATAATTCATAATAATATAATAAATCATTTACGTTTCTGCAGAAGGATTTATCACACTGCCTTGCCTGAATCTCTTCTCTTTCGAGATCCTGTTTGTCACAGACAAATACCACTGGCAGAACTCAATTGGAAAACATGTTTCTGCCAGTCAGACCTTAGGAGGTGTGAGTGCTCCCTGATGACAAGATCGTTTTTGTAGGGTAAATTCTGCACAAATGCAAAACTTCTTGAGAAATATTTTCTGAAGTCAAAAAACCTAACAAAGATCGAAAGCTCAGTAAGAGAAATACACGGGAATAAAACAGTCTTTTAACTGTGAATGGGGGGTATATGCAGAGGATGTAAACTGAGCCTCAGGAGCAGTTAGAAATCTATGCCCTTGCAAAAACTTTGCAGTTAAGTATAAAGAAGATTTCATGACTTCCTCTCAACACGGAATTGGCCCCATTATTTTCAATGTGTTAGATGGAGCAGTGTTTTCTTGCTGAAGAACATTCCAAAGATTATTAGAACTAATGAAGAATCTAGACCACCTCTTCAAAAACAGTATATTCGTTGTACAGCACCCCTTTTTGTGAGACACAAAGACAGGTCTACAGAAGTCCCGAGCAATTACAGGTCTTATTGCCTTCACGTGGGGTTGTGTCTCTTTGCTTCTAACAGACAGACCCTCAAGGATTTTATTTTAGGTTTTCTGTTAAACATGCACCATAGAAAATGGGGTTCACGGTCAAGCAATGCTTTTTTCTTTCCACACTCTTAATATTTTTAATCAGTCCCCACAACAGTCATAACGGTGACTGCTTTGACTTTGACCCTTGCTTTAATCTTGTGAGCACAATATAGATTCCCATTAAGTCAACAGCAGCTGCTTAACTGGCAGCAGCATTTGTGCCAATTACTGCACTGTGAAAGGGGACAGACAACTCCCATGGCTGTTCAGCTAAAATAGAAAAAAACTAAATTCTGTCACAAGTCCTCCCTGGCTGAATGGGAATCAGCAAAATACAACGTTAGTTCAAATCACCTTTTTCTTTAAGCTGTTAGCCAAGAGTTAATTTGTTATTATTACTGTTCTGCAAGACCATGCTTTCTTTAAAAGAATGCTTTTTACTTCACCTCCACTGTTGTAAGCTCATATTCTTCAATCTCAGTTTGTCTCTGAGGCCTATCTTTCTTGTTGTGGGAAAAATCAATAGTTGTCTACATTTTGCCAGGACACAGCGGCTGTTTCCCCCCAGTAAACTCACAGGAAATTGGGTATTGCTGCCTTTCCCACAGAAGTGACAGCAAAGTGTACAGTGAAAGCCCACTGGAATCTCCACACTCAGCATTTGAAGGTTCAAGGTCTTTCTCGAGGATGGTCTGAACTAACATCTGAAGACATTTTTCTTCACTTTGTTCTCACACTAGGAAACCTTGTCTGACTCCTTGGTGCCACGTCCTTCCTCTGTGAGCCTCCTTTCATTTAGCAGCACGCTCACAGGAACTTAACCAGCACCGTACAACGAGTTGAGCACTGGAAGACAGCTCTGGCAGGTAAGAGGAATGAAGGACTAAAAATTTCAACAAATCTCCAGGAGCTGCAATAACACTGAATGCTCAGCACATTGTCATCTTGTCTGTCATTCCTAGATCAGTAATAGAAATCAATTTCTATATGAAACCACCAGAAATAGGAGAGCTAGAATATTGCTGCAGGTGTCAGACGTCCTTTTTTTTGAAAGCCCTCTCATGCCAATTTTTAACAATCACGGGAGTTCTCAGTTCTGCACATCAGGTATGACTTTTTTTTTTGTGCACAATGTGAGAATTCAATTACTGTGGGACCTATTCAAAGAGCAGAACTTGAAAGCTTCAGCATAAATTCAAGTGGAGTTCAAGATGGATAATACACTTCAGTCACTAACATCTGCATATCCAAAATACTGCACTATCCAACAGAGCAATCAAGCCCTTCTGCATGAACTCAGCAGGGCTGCTCTCCAGTCTGCTGGCTAAAAGGTCAGATGTTAAACTAATTTCACAATATTACAAGAAAGCTTAGAAACTAGCAAAAGAAAACAAGCCTTTTGCAGACTATAGGACTACAGCAAGGGTTAGAATAGTACATCATTTATAAAGAATTAGTGACAACAGCATTAGGGTAGTAAAATTCAGTAAACGCTTTTGCTAGCTCTTACACTATTGACTAGTAAAACTATATTGAGTCTATTATTTCAGTTTATAGACTGTACAATAGTATGTCTGCATTTTATCTAGTCCCTTAGCTTGAAAACATAAATGGAAAGTGCTGATTGTGATGGATTTTCACTACCTATTTATTTCAATGAACGGAGAAATATGAGAAAACTACCATTTTTGGTTGATGCACAATCTTGTTTCCCCCTGTCTCTAATGTAAAAATGAAACAGCTGAAGCACTTAAAAACTTTAAGAATATATACTGAAATCCCAGAAGTATTTTGGCCATTCTGCAGTGCTGTAGAGGTTAGTGTTGAATTGTATTTGGATTTTAAGCCAATTAACACACCCATACATGAAGAATGAACTCTTAGCAAGATAACGTTGTCCTGAAACAGATTTAGCTACATTCTTGTGAATACATCACAACAGCAGCTGAAAACCATTTGGTTCCATCCTGTGAACATGTAATACAAAACTAAAGGTGATTTAGCCCCATCCCAAGAGGGGTAAAACAACTCCCAAGCAAATCATAGCTCAATTTGCACTTTCCAAACCTCACTTTTTGACAGACAGCCTGTTCATGTGTCCACAGACACCACAGTATGTTTTACTCCAGGTTTACATCTTAAATATCACCTCTTCATCCACATGCCTACAGTCTCATTCAAGCTACCCATGATTATGCATTTTTTCCTTCATCAACACCACAGATTTAAGGCATTCCTCACTGTTCACAAAAAGCTGTTTAAATACTATTCATACAGACGTTAAAGCCTTACCTGGGACTGCTAGATTCACTGCCTGTATTGTCTGCATATACAGCAATGGGAGTTCACCGGCAAGTTTTCAATCCCAGGCACTGCAGAAAGGTTACCAGACAGGTAACAAAGTACAAGTGGCTGTAGGACTCAGTTTATCTAGAAATAATAATAAAAGAAATTAATTCTTTTACCAAAAAATAATAGTCATTAACTAATTAAATACCACAGAAGCCAGCTGAGGGTTCTAGGCACTTGAAACTATTAGTCGTGACTTTAAGGCTGCCATATTTCTAATTAATTTTTAATGAACATTGAAATCTCTCTGCTCTAACCCACCACAGCAAATCTTGAATTAAATGCAAGGATAAGGAAAAGGCAAAGGCGTATGAATAGGGCAGCCAAGAGCAGAAGCCTATCCATCATGTCACACTGGGCACAGTCTTTCTTTTGCTAAGTATGACATGATGAAGGACATACAACCAGCTTGTTTAGAGGTGTGGATTCAGATAAAGGATACCATGTTATTGCTGAAACAGGCAATTTTCTTGACACCACCACCTCCCCAGTAATAGTATTTTTTTTTTAAGTAGAAAGGCTAACAAGACTGATCAAAGCAACAGGGTCATATACCAAAGATCCTTCATTTCTGTTACCAACACCCTATCTTTGTTATGGTTCAAAAGGAATTAATGGATGTTTTCGATATCCTAGACCTATAAGCATGATTGTCCTTTAAGTGTTATGCTTTTGAACAAGCAAGAATTACTGTGAATACAGTTCTGCTGTGTTTGCTTCCCAAATATACAGAGCAATAGAAAGTAAATTCATTCTAAGGAAAACTCTGTCATCGCTGTATGCTCTTTCCCCATATTTTGTTTAGTTACTTATATTCCTTCTGTAAGCAGTGAAAACAGAGAGGTTAAGTAGCATAACATTTGTCTTGCAGTATTGCTGCTTTCATGCTTGGGACGACCACAAATGGTTTAGAAGGGAAAAGAAGCTACTGGTCTACTGTTAGAATTGTATTTACTTAGAAGTATGCAGTGGATATTATGTTCTCAGGTATTATTTACTTAAAAAAAGTGTTTGCTGGACAACAGAGAAATCTCACTGACAAAATTTATTTTGTACATTTGAGGTATTCCTCATCAGAAGTGCTCTGCGGATGGTTGTGATTAAGCAACCCCCTACTCACCTCCCCCAAGGGTCAGGCGCACACACAGAATGACCCACTTTCCTCCTCGAGGACCAGCCAAACCACAGAGCAAATACTGAAAACACTCTTCATGACAAGCTTCTGTTAGCCATCCTAACTGCTGCAAACATACAGTCATCAACTGCAAGATCTTCAGTCTTTTCTGCATGTCACGATGCAGTTACATAACTTTTTCACTGTTGCTGCAATTAATTTTATTTTACCTCAGCTGCTCTTTTTTCCACTAGAGTTGATGCTACAAAAAATAACATTAAGAAATATTTATATATGAATCTACTAGAGTTGAATCATATATTCACCAAACAGTATTTGTCCAGCTTATTATTCCATTGAATACCTTTAGAAGGTATGAATAAATATATTTTCCAGCTTAACCCAATGTAACATATTGAATAACTGAATCATTGAAAGCTGTTCAAATAATGATTACTGCTATTTCTTATTCTAATTTGTCAAAGTGAGGGTTAGCAGATACTGTAATAGGCAACAACAGTTGTTACTATTTACAGGACTGTAAACTCCAATGGATTGCAATAAGTGTTTCTTTTTCTTATATATTCCTACTGATATTTGCTCACTTGAAAATCCATTAGCTGAATTCCACTGGTGTGAATGAAAACAGTAGTGGTCTCACTTACCTAGCACACTGTATATCTAGACACACTAGCAATACTCAGTACATCGTATTGATGGACTTAGTAATTTTGGCGCTGTAATGCTTGTTTATGAGAAAAACAGTGGAAGGTAGCTAGTGTACCAAGGCATTTATTTATTTGCAAACTTCAAGGAGCAGTGAAATGTAACAGTGACCTCAGTTGCATTGATGCTCTCCAGTAGCAAAATTTCTAAAAATGAGATTTCAAATCCTAAAGTGATTTTGGTTTGCATGTGTCATTGCTTCAAGATGAAGAGAGCTGTGGCTTCTGCAGTGTTCAAGCTTTATGTACCTAAAAAGTTAAGAACAAAATTTGCTAATTGCATGCAAAAAAAGGCAGTGACTTAGCTTTATGGTTTAGTTTTTGTTCTAAAGCATTCTGTACTGTCAAAAGAAAGAGGATTTTGCAGGAAAAATTATAAATGATGCATAATAACTTCAGAAAAGTAAGAATGGATATAATCGCAATAATCTCTGATATAATCATTCTCTGATACACATATAAGAAATAATGCCATCATAATGCCAGTTTCCATGCTTCCCGTCTCAGAGATGGCAGCAGAACTTCAAAAGGTTTGGCTAGGTTTCTGCCTTTATTCTTAATGTAAAACTCTCTACCAATATTTAGTCTAATCAAAGCCAACAGATTAATACCATTCAGTCTTTCTTCTAGTACTGTTTCTAGTACTCCTCTTTTCAGCTTGAAATTATTGAAAGAATACCCTTTCATTTAGTAAAATAAGTTACAGTTATGTCAATAATTGATTTTTCAGTTTGCTAACATAGCAAATCAAGTCACACCTTCTGGTCAACTGGAAATAGGAATGCTGTGCCCTCCTGGTGCTTCTACCTCTCTCCCTCCCCTGAAGTTCTTCGAGCTAAACGAAGCAATTTACATTGCATTCCTTTGCAATTTGTATGAGGTCCAAGTAAATCTTTTCTCAAACTCCAGTAATGAAAAAAATACTTCATTCTTCAACATGAAATTTTTAAGTTTTCCTGGATTTTTTTTATCTTTGTGTTTGTTCCCTCTTTTTCCTTCTCGACAGCTTTTGTGTGTGTCTGTGTGACAGAAATAGCCACTAAACTCAGTATAATTTGCAGATAGTTTCATATAATCTAAAAGCTATAAATAATTTACCAGGAAAAAAAGCTTTATGAAGCTCTTTCACAGCCTTTTAATTACAACTGGGCAAAACAGAGGAGAGGTGAGAAATTGAAACATGATTATTTTATAAACAAAGCAACAACAACCATGCTCAATTTCTAATGAAGAGATTTCACTCACTTTCCCATTCGTTTGGGTCCTATTGTCTTTGAAAGGGATGTCACCCCAAATGCACGAAGTGTTTCTTTCCAGAAAAATGACCTTTATGCTAGCACACACAATTTGCATAGTAACAATAGGTTATGTGTATTATTTACTGACCACTTGGCAGACTAAGAACTTCGACAGAACTGTTTGCAGTTCACCATAAATTAAACGCAATCCTCGGAGTTCATATCTTTAAAGGTACAGATTCTGAACAGTGGCACTTTTTGGACAGTGAGAGTAGACCATATGTTACTAATTCAGACATGTACTTGATACGAGATTTGGGGTGTGATGACGCTCTTACTGACATGCTGTAGAGATACTGGATGAAGTATTTGTTGGAAATCTTTTTACTCTCTCCCTTTTGAAAAGTGCCATTAGCCTTTCAGCAGGGCGCTGGAGTGTAAGAGGACATTTGTGCAGCATGGCATGCTACGGTCAAGGGAAAAGTCCCATTAAGCAATTATATTAATTCTAAATTGTCTCTAAGAGGCACACACTGGCACAGCAGATGACGTTCTTCCCAGAAAAGATAGTACAGCCAGAAGAAAAGGCTGTTGCTTCCAAAACTCCTACCAGATAGGCTTATCAAATTCAGGTGTTCTCTCTTCATGAGAATATTTCTATCCAGTAATTTAATTTTATCCAAATAATCTATTTGTATCTTGGCAGCTGTCAATTAACATCATAAGTGCTCACATTAAACAACATACATGTATGGTACCATAGTTTTAAGACAGGGTTTATTGCAACAAAGGAAGACTCAGATTAACTGTTGGTATTACACAGCATATTGACACGTGATGCTTTTGTCTGACTCACTAACAGATGGCTCTGTATGTTCACTTGGAGCAATATATGCTGTCTATCTAAATTCCCAGTGTGTATGTCTATTTTTCAGTCATGACAGAGACCTGGGGTGCCTTTTCAAAAGGTGCCAAACTAATTTGGAAATTAAGGAGTTCAAAAGACCAGTCAGTTAAATCAGCTCTCAGACTGACCTATATGCCTATTCAAACCCAGTTTACAGAAGGGTGCTGGCATCCTGTGTCCAGCTGGCGGCTTAGTGTAGGTGTTTGGGTCTGCAAATTAGTCCCTGCATATAATTCAATGCCTTCCAATTTGCAAATGGTAGATGAGCTTGGTTTTCTCACTGAAAAGCTGATAGAGTGACATTCAAAAAAATAAACAAGCATTTGTTACTTAGAGAACATGTCCTGGAATATATTTCTGCGTGTCGTCAGAGAGACAAGGAGGCTGATAATGAGGACGATTTTTTTTCCATTAATCATCATAAATGCCAGAAAAGATAAAAGTTTAAAAACAAATTGAAAAGCTGATGATCTGAGACTGTTTTCTGTAGTTTTCCCTCTGCTTTAGCACGATTTTTTTTATTTTTAAGAATTCATTTGGTTGTGGGTGCTAATAAGAGAAAGCGTGTGTAAAATCTTGATCACTTATAAAACGAGCCCATCTTGGTACTTTGAGACTTTTCAATCAGGAAAGAAGAAAAGATCTATTACATGGTAAATATGACCCGGCAATGAACTTGACCTTTTCCAATTCATGTCTTTAGAATAAAAGCAGAACTGGACACAGGGGTATTTACTTACAGTTGCACACATACCCAGCAGACCTGGATGAAAATATTCTGTTGTTCCTGGCACAACAGCAGCAGAAATACAAGATTTTTAGAGGAGTTGAAATTTCAGTTCCTTGCTTTCAAGGGATATTGGGAAGCCCCTTAGGCCCCATCGTGCTGCCGCAGGCTGTAGGCAAGTAAGTGGACATGAAGGATGAGGAATCTTAAACCTGACCTTTGTCTCCAAGCCATTGGGCAATAAAGTTGAGTGGGCAAAGGATCAGCTTATTTTATGACAAATAAAGTAAGCAGAGGTCAACAGCAAACTGGCACGGGCACAGCTTAACTTAGCTTAGTAACATCTGTACTTTCAATGCCAATCATAAGGACACACAAAACCATGCAGTCTCCATGTCCATTTTCCCAACTCAACAATTCCTATGGAATCCAGCAGCAGGGTCTTTTCTTCCTGAAGGGAGATTTCTTCCAGTTCCACACAAATATAGCCTGCTGCTTTGTCATCCAATGCAATATGAGTCTCAGAAAGCACTCTATCACAGTTCTACACAGAAGAAACAAGTATTTCGTATCTGAAAGTCATCTTTGAAAAATGGCCAGCTCCCCTTTCTCTCTCAGCTCAGAAAATGGCTGACTCGCACATCAGTTCTTGCAAGAAATATAAAAATAGACCCTGCCACCACCGCAGAGCGATGCTGTATGCATTCTATGGAGCTCTTAAATACGGGTATATCAATCCAGCCAGACTCCATACATAACTACATATGGGTCATATCCCTGATCATATTATTTTTCAAAGATTGTTTTGTTTCTGTAAATTTCTCTGCTGTAGACAAGATAAACCTTGGAGCTCTCACTTTTCAATTTCATTACTGTAGACGGTATGTCAGAATCATGTTTCCACAAGCACTGCTGTCATGAAACGTATGAACAGCTACCACAAGAATACTGTCTATTTCTGTACAACTTTTTAACCACAAATTGCTGGATCAAACTGCCTAATTGAGGGATGTGAGCACAAGCAATAACTAAAAGTTCTTGCCATATCAGAGTAGCTCATCTCCAGTTAAAATGCCACTGAATGTGGGACCCAATACTCAAATAAAATAAAAATGTGTTCCTCCTAAATGTAATTTAATGCTCTCTCATTGTTTTAGGGAAGTACAAGATACAAATTCAGTCATCTTCACCTAGGAAGATGGCTGAGAGAATACCAGAGTAATGTTCAAAACATAACGCAAATTCAGAGTGAAATAACACCAAGTATTCTTTTTAAAGAAAGCAGTTCCTGCTGGTTTTCTGGTGATGCTGATGAGAGCTAATACAAGTGAATTGATTGTAAATTATTCAAAAGAACTGAAAGTTGCAAAGAATATTGCATAGATGATTAAAATAAAACCCAGAAAGCTGCAAACACATGGAAGAACTGAACTGCTGGTTCAACCCCCATGTGAGAATACCCAGTGCAGTGACTGATCTCTAGCGGAAATGTTGCAAATCATATACAAATTAGTGTGAATATTTATCAAATGTTTTAATTAAAATTGTCAAGCTGTTAGATTATGTTCCAAAAAAAATCAAAAGAGACAACAACCATGAAGCAGACACAGTGTAGCAGAACAAAAACTCAGCTGGAACCCACATCAGCAGCCAAGGAAAAAATACATCGTGTGAGCATCCCACAGCCTTAATTCAATAATACTCAGAAAGCCTGCACATCCCAAAGGGGGCATGTTGCTTGAAAATGGAATTCATTAATGCTCAAGCTCAAAAATCAATACAGGAAAACCACTGAACCAAAAAGCATATGCCGTGAGTCAAATTATCATCATTATAGATTAACTGTTTTCATATTTTTGCTTTCTTTATTCAAATCCAGATAAGCCCTCTTAAGACAAACAACCTTTGTTCTTGGGGAGCTCAACATTAAATTAGCTCTAATAAGCAGATAAAACAACACCTTGCATCCTGATGCTACAATGTGCTAAACTCTTTCCGCTAGTCAGCTGGAATAGAGAAGAGTCACCTTCTTGTGCAGCACCACCCTCCTTGCTCCCGTTGACAGTTTGGCACCACATCTCCCCTTCCAGAGGAAGGGCATTACCAAGCCATGTTTGCTTGCAGTATTAATGCAATCCCATGCAGTTATCACACAGAGCCAAAAGGAAAACTGAACATGGGTTGCAATTTCTGTGGCACAGTAAAATCCTATAAAATAAATGACTGAACAAAGGCCATTAGGGTTATTTAATTATTTTCTTGCAAATTTCCATGTATTTTGGGAGTAGAAAACCTCCAGAACTGGAGATAGGTGTTTAGTGCCAATACTTTCATTTAAGAAACTATATTTACCCTCCAATATAGATGAAAACCAAATCTAAATACAGTATTTGCTCATAAGATTATAATAGCTCTCTCTTGTCAAGCATGCTACAAACACGATTGCCACAGAGAACACATTAGACTGCTAAAGACACCTTAATTCAGATATTTCATATGTAAAGTTTTCACTGTAGATAGATATGTCGAAAAACATTTAAAACTATATATATCAGTAACACAAATATAAAATCTTATGTTAAGTAACTAATTAACAAATCAGCCTATAGTATAATGCATTAGGTAAACAGCACTCTTCCATTCTGCTAACACTGGCCACAAGAAATACTTGCTTAATGGTGAACACAGGGTTCACAGCACAGAATCACAGAATCACAGAATGGTAGGGGTTGGAAGGGACCTCTGTGCACCAACTCATTGGTTTCAGTGGAAGCTGCAAATTCTCAGCACTTCCAACACAGCCTCAGCTCTGTGTTAGAATCTTGGTACTGGGAGGAATGCTTAAGTGTTCTCTTCCTATAACTGTAAACAGAAGGATTTCCTGATGAGTTCAGGTTGATGGGCAGTCTGTTTGCAAATGTGTCCTGCGTAAATTATAGATGCAGAAGCCACAATTAATCAGCTTCTATAGTTCTCATTAAAAAGTAACTGCACTGCAAGGTAAAATAAATTTGCAGACAGCTACCTACTGCACTTGCCTTACATTTTATTTCAGAGGCAAAAAAATGGCGCCATTATTAAAGACAGTCTCTGCGTGGAAAAGATCCTTAGAATGAGAAACCGCATCAGAAATGAAAATGTAGAAAGCTCCCCATTTGCAGTTTCATTTCATTTCCTCTCCAACTTCTACGGATAACCTACTATTGTATTTTGTTTGCTTTCTTTATATCTCAGAATAAGTACGGTTCCAGATTCATAAACAGAATTCACAGATCATTTAAGGCTGGATTTGGAATAGGCCTGACTCTGTAATAAGTCCCAACACCTTTAATTTTCTTCCTTCTTCCTCTGGGTTCTGTAAAGCTTTTCATTGTGCAGCTACTGTCCTTTAGATTGTATTCGAGCCTAAGCATTCTATTTGCCATTTGATTATCTTGCTGCTTTTCCCATGACCACAAATACTGAAATCCTGCCTCATAAATCACAAGGTTTTCAAGAGACTGGACAGCTAATATCTGGCAACAAAGTTCGCTTTCTTCCATAGCACTGAGTATGTTCTAGCTCTAAACCCTAAGGGGCTATGGCTATAGACTACCAATTTATAATATGCATCCTATGTGAATTTTCAACAACAGGAGAGTAAAAGTCAGTTGTCTCTTTCCTCTTCAAAAAAAAATCCCATCTAAAATTACGTCTCAAAATCTGGACAGACCTGTGTAATATGAGAGCAAAGTAAGCATTTATGACTCCAAAGCATTTTTTTCCTTGTTGTTGCGAGTCATGCTTGGCATAAATATACCATCTTTAAGCAAATCATCTTGATAACAACCTATTCTTCAAAATTGCTTGCAACACCTCCCAGTTGACTGGAGAGGAGTCTTTTCGTCTGTTGTTTCTTTACTTGTTACATTATTTCAGAAAGTACCTATACAGGCTTTTAGAGCAAAGACTGGTACCACTAAACATACAGTTTATCAGAAAACTTTTTGCCAATATCTAGTTTATTAATGAAACCACCTCTGATAAATTCTTAGTTTCCTGGCCTATAACAAACAATACCTCAGATCTTGCTCCAGGTGTGTTAAAAAAACCCAACACCATTGTATCTAATTTGTAAATAAACCCCAGAGGCAGTAGCTTGTGTTAGATCACCCAAAGGCCAGCCATAGACACAGGAGTAGCACCCAGGCTCCTGAGCTTTGGGACAGCTTTTGAGCCAGTAGGCCATACCCACAGAGTTACGGTCACACATCTTTACAGTGAAATTCACATTTGCCAGAGAAGTCCCATCACAGTCCAGGGGACAACTCATATATTTTACACATCAATGAGTACCCATAACACCTCACAGTTAGCATCTCTTCTACAGAGAAGCAAAGACGGAATAGCATGTTAATAAAACAGCTTTTTTTGGTATTATAAGTCCAGAATAAAACAGCATTTTTCTAACAGCTAATACCACTGCCATTTAGTAAAATGCTAACCGTGTATTATAACATTTGCTTCATTACCATTGATTTTATTTCCTTTCATTCCTAACTTAATTTTGATGACTGCCTCATAATAGCTAGATAAGGAAAGAAACATCACTGTTTAGCAGGCACACCCTTATGTGGATTTTTGCTCCATCATTATGAAATTAAAGCCAGGGAGTGAATGCTACAGGCAAACCGGTAAAATGTGTTTACTTCCCCTGGGAAAAAATGTCAGCAGAAAAGTGAACAACTACATGCACACATATTAGAAAGCATTAATACTGCCTGCAGTTCTAGAGCTGTTTAAAAACTGCCTTTGGTGTTCACGGACTACTTGCATCTGAACATATATCTATCTGGATATATGCATATTTTCCTCTTTCCTAATGATAACAATAAAACTATGTGCATGAAGGAAATCTATTTTTATAAAGTTTACAAGGCTGCATTTCCATACAATTCTAAAGGAAACTGCTGTATGAAGAAACGATGATGCAATCATTTCCCAAATTTGAAAATCATACATAGGTCACAACAAGGGATTTTTCTCTGGTAAAGCTGTCCGACACTGCAGAAGGAGGAACAAGGTGACTGAGACTGTGGTTTAATCAGGTCCTAAATCTATTCGCTCGACAAACACAGGAAATAAGCTGGCAATAACTCATCTGTTACTGGTCACTCTTCATCTTCCAGCCCCGCAAACACAACACTGGCAGTAGGGAAGGCAGCGCTGCTCTCAGCTCGCGCAGGAGAGCAGCCGTTTATTCCTCCACTCCTGCTCCAAAGAGAGGTGGAAAGGAGCCCCTGGGTGTGGAAGGCACTGCAAGCACATCCTCGGCTCTCCCAGATGGCCCCCACCACTGCCACTCCCTGGGGGGAGTGGAAAACAGATGGAAGAAAATTCAAAGGGCTCCAGATTTAAAAAAAACTCCTGTACTGTGAGGGCAATGTGGTGGGGGGCACAGCGTTTATAGAACCTCTGATCACTTCTGACAACCACTCAAGATGTGCTCCTTCAGACTAACAGCCTCTATGAAGTCAAAGCAGTGCTTGTTTTAACGCCAACTGAACAGTAAACATAAAACAGTAGTGAGGGACTCAGTATAAGCAACTAGAAGGGAGAAAGAAAATCTGCTGTTTGGCAGAAACAATCTGCTAAGCAAGTCTGGGAGTCACAAGGAACAATAGAGAGAGCGTCCGCATGCCAGAGCAGCCACCACCTTCCCTGGGTTTTGAGCATCACAGTTACTCTAGATTTTAGCTAACAGCAAGATAATTATATCAGGCTCTGTAACACAGCATGGTAAATCATCATGCAGGAGCCAAGCAGTGGCTTAATAAAAGTCAGGTGGCCGTAAATCTATGGAGAATGAAATTCACAGAAATCTTTCCATTCCTGATGGTTGCACACTCGGCCACAATCCCACCTCCGGGTTTGTTCCCAGGCATCCCATGTTCTGGGCTTGCATCGCTGCAGGCACCTGTGTATATACATAGGTAGCATACCCACTGCTGTTAATCCTACTGAAATTCCCAGCACAGTTAGCTTTTTATCGAAGCCGGCCCTTGATGTGGACTGTCAAACAGATATTGGCAGTGATGTTTGGAAGGATTTCCTGTGGTAATTTCCAGGCAAACAAAAAAGACGTTAATTAGACATTATCACCACATATGATGAATAACACGAGATGGCAGAACCTTGCTCAGACAGAAAAAAACAGAATACAAAAACACACAGATTCTTTTAATTAGACCCGCTCATAACATCAGTCCCAATGCTATAAAAGATCTTTGGCACAGCAGCTATGTTTTTGTCTACATGACAAATTCACTGTTACCAATACTGTGTCTCTTGCAACTTATTAAAAAACACCCCAAACCAAAAAAAACAAAACTTCTAAAACACTTCAACACTTTCCGAATTAGGAATGCCCTAAAATGTGTTTGCAGCTAAGTGCACATCCACAAATTATTTTTATGGCTGTATTTATGGGAAAAGGAAGATAGTCCCAGTTGCTGTCAGCATCGCTTGCTTCTCCACTGTTGACAAAAATGGTTTTTGTGTGCTGAAGACATTTGCAGCTAGTGTAGTTCAAAGACGTTAGGCCTGCTCTGCTTTCCTTGCAGGCAGGCAGAACCTTCCCACTGATTTTAATGGGACTTGAATTTAGTGCACAGAGAGACACAAAGTGAGGCTTTTTTAGCACTATTAGTGATAGCATCTGCCACTATATTTCCTATGAAAAGAAAGACTATGCAATACCTTTGAGATGTCTGAAACAAGCTGTTAATATGTAAGCTTTCAGTCTCTACTAGAATATTGTTTGCAATCTCAAAGTCAAACCCAGTAGCGTATGCAAGCTGGAATTAAATGCTATAGTACATATTGAAGACATTTAACACTAGATGTCAAAATAAGCATGTATCCATTAAAACTCCTATTACAAATACATCCACTCAAACTCAGACGCCGCAATATAAAAGAAAAGTGTGCCTGGAATGTATTCAATGTCAGGAAGGATAAATTAAAATGTGAGAATGCTATTTCTTTTCCCACACTCAAGCTATGTTTATCAGATCACCAGATTGGGGATAGAAATGAGGTAGTATTAAATGAAAACAAAAAAATACAATTGATATAGCACTGATAGTCTAACCACAACCCACAAAGGCAAAGGCTGAGCTCAGACTAAGCATCTACCATTTATTTGTCAGAGCTTTACCCCACTAATTATTAACAGAATTTGTTCTAACCCACAGGCATGACATGTCTCTGAATATCACATTTACCCCAATATCTGCTTATAAAGCCTACCAAAATACAAGTCTTTCTCATGTCTGTCTTTTCACAAATTGCATTTGTTTTAGTATTAAAGCAGGGAATTATTCTGTCTTTGGATAAAAGGGTTTATTTGACACTTGTCTTTGCTCGCCCTAACACTCCACAACATTTAGGCAGTAATGACTTGCATTTATACAGTCTGCTCAAGTCCTATTAAGCTGCAGTCGAGTCAATTTTAACTCAAGTTGTGGAATACACAATAATAACATTTAGCTGCACAGCACATAAGTACACTCTATCTAAATTGCAAAATGCACAACGTATCACTGTGACAGATATGAGTGCACATAACAAAAACTTGATGGATGTGGATTCTGTCCCATTGCTCTACAGTTTGGTGGTCTTGGCTTCTCTGAAACTGCAGAGGCACAGCTCCACTGTAACAGAATGAAGTGCAACAAGGGAAGCACAGAGACACCTCTCGTCCAGAAAGGTACACACTCACAAGATACCAATCTACTTCACAGAATCACAGAATGGTTTGGGTTGGAAGGGACCTTTGAAAATCGTCTAGTCCAATGCCCCTAAAATGTTTCCAGAATTAGAATAAAGACACAGCGGCTTTCCCCCCCCTCCTTAAACAGTAACTATTACATGAGAACACAGGGGAAGTCCAAGAAACCCCTGTAGCTATGGGTAATCCACCACGGGGTGAAGCTGCAGTTTGCCTAGCTGCCTCTGCCTTCCCCTGTAGCTTCCTACCTCCTCTCTCTACTGCCAGCAATGTTCAGACTTACCCATAGTTTATATTATCCAAAAGGGAAATGCAGTAAATAAGCTTTGCTGAAGGAAGAGAAGGACGTGAAGTTGCCTCATAAGGGATCATTATCTCAAGAAAATGAGAGCATTCACTTGACCATTACATTATTGACCAAGTTTCATTTGCAAGCAATTGCACTCTGAGCGCTCTCCTTTGGCACGGCTGTTGCTGTAGCCAATCCCTTTGTCATTTCCCACACACTCTAACTGCATAGTCCCATAGTTTTGCTCTGAACTGAGGCAAACATTTGTATCAGCTTTCATTTTAACGTGATCTCGTCTATGTCAAACACAATTCTCCTTTTTCTGCATGTGCAAGGATTGCACATGCTCTTACCCTTCCCAAAGGACGTTTATAACATAACTTCAGTGGCAAGATACATAGCCAGGAACAAAGGCCAACAGGGAGATTTTGAATGGGTAAGATAGTTTGTCTCCAGTTGGTTTCAGTAGGAACCAGATGCCATTGCACTCATGTTAGCCCTCTCTCATCTTTAAAATGCAGCCGCTTTGTGCTTCACTGCCAGGAACTGTTGCTACTGGCAAAGGGCAGTATATCTGAAATAGGGATCTTTTTACATTGCTAGGTAGAAAGATGTCCAAAGAACGTAGCAGAGACAAACTTTTGCCAGCCACAATCTTAGCAGACAGTGAAAACCACTATCAAAAACGGGCTTTGGATACTTCTACACTTTAAACTATGCACAGAAATGTGGAACCATTATGAGAAACTGAAAACATAATTAAACTTAGGAAAAAATAAAAATTAGTGCAGCAGTAATCTGCTCATTCATTTCCATAGCTGCTACCTTTAAATAAGTATTTATAATATCAAGACTTTCCTGTGTATTCCCACACAATCTTCTCTACAAATGGCTCTTAGATTTCAAAAGACAAAACTCTTTAAATAAATCTGCCCTGTGTTTGGATAGGATATCTTTATCTATAATTTCTTCTCACTGGATGCTTAAATACATACGCACAGAACTGCTCACTCTCAGGATACTTCCTGTGCAGTTACAGAAGAGCTACCGGCTAAAAAGCCTGCAGACTCAATATTCCTCTGCTTCCTAGTTTTCATGGTTGCCAAGACTAGACCCAGTGGTCAGCAAATGCAATGGAAAGATTCCCACTGTTTTCAATGGGCTTTGGTTTCGGCTCCAATCCCTCCTTTAGAAAATATAAATCTCATTCAAATCAGCCTAGCAGTACATAAACTGGAAAATGAAACTCCCCAGCCTTCAAAATCAGATCTCATACACATGATATAGTTTTAGAAATATGTTTCCTCTGCTAGCATTGACTGCCTGTGAGTCACTCTGTCAAACTGACACAGATAGGAATGCTTATTGGGGTTCAACAGGAAAGTGAAGCCAGTTATTCCATGAGAATATATCTTCTCAAGGCAGCTGGCAACGACCCCCTTCCCTCGGCATAAGTGAACACCAAAGTAGATGGAAAAGAGATGCCTGTAAGATGCACAAGTAAATGGTTAACACACCAAATAACAGAAAAAACATAAAAGGCAGAAGATCGAGAGGCAGTCAAGACAAAAGACTCAGCAAGGAATTGCTGAGATGAATGCAAAAGACCATATGGGAATGCTCCAGAACAAACAGCACGTTAAAAATCACATACATCATCAGCATAATTTCCAAATAAGATAGTATCAGCTCCAATTCTTGAACATCAGATTTACCTAAAAGAAATCTTAACACACTGTGAGGTGCTTTTTTTCTTTTAACAATAGCTATACTCTGAAACTAGCTTTAGGAGAAATTCGAAGTATCACATGATTCATCATGATTTCTTCTACTTCCCCATGTTTCTCTTGCCACTCCCATCTCATTTTAGAAATGAAGGGCCAGTCTCTAAAACTGGGCATCTAAGTCTGCACACAGGTTGTCTATTCAGCAGTTTCGAGCATATGGACACCCTGCACAATATCAAAAGATCTTCTCGACATCTAACAACTTATCTGATCTTCAGAGAACCATCATTCAAGTCATCTTTATCCTTAGAGCATAATCTAGCGAAGTCTTGGGCACCTATCCTCATCACTAAGCTGTGCAAGTCAGTTAATTGACTGTAAATAATAAAATATTCTCAGTGAAGAAAACAGCTCAATATTTAACAGTTGCCAGAAGCATCACTTTCATTTGCAAGGGTACTCCACACTAAATTGGCACCTGGTATCCTCAGTTTTGAGCAGAGCTTGGCAGAAAGCATTTGGTAAATCATAAGTTTCAGGCATAACCACTCAGAGATAATCTGAGTGCCGTGACCAGTGTCCACGAGCAAAGAAAATGAGGTAACCTGGTATTCTTCAGATCAGCCTGAGGCAGTTTTATTACAGGGATATCTAAAAATGGAGTACCAGGTTAGGAGATTTGACTGGAGCATCGGCATCAAAGAATAGAGAGGAAAATCACACTGCAGCGTGCGTGCCTCCCCCTGCCAGGCTCCCCACGCAGACTCGAGCACGATGCGGCAGCGCTACCCTGACAGCTGACGGCAGGATTCACGGCAGACCAGACCGCTCTGACTCACAAGCAGCAGGTAACGCGGGTGGGGGAACTGCTGCTTTAAATACATTTTCAGAAACTATCAGGTTTCCTTGCAATACAAATGGAATACCAAGGGGCCCTCTTGGGGATGCTTCTTTCCTTGTTCTTCAATTATAGAAAAAATACACATATATAATATTTTTTTCCCCTTCTTTCTTCTATCAATTCAAGTGATATCATTGCACAAGAGACTGTTGCCAGTGAAAATTCAAATCAAGCAACATCAGGTTTGCGTTCCCATTTGGCCACTACATTTTTATTCCCCCAACAATGTGACCAAGGCAAGAAACCTCTCTGCTCTAAATGCAGTAGGTTGACTAAATCATCATGCTTTTGTTGTCAGCATCTCTCAGCCACCTACTCCCTGTTTCTTCACAGCTCCCCGCAAAAAAATAGCCATGACATACAGGCACATTAGAAGATGGTTTTGAAAACAGGGAATTGAAGTGCAGACCCTGCTGCCATCAGTTTACTAGGGGACTCTGTCATATCAACCAGCAGCTACTCAATTGCTCACTATTTCTTCAGACAGGCTAAAATTAGATTTTGGACACCAGGTCATAAAGTGTAATTGGAAAGTGTATGTATCATCTCTAAAGCCACAGACAACGTATCTAGCATCTGTAGGTTCAACAGTATAATTATATACCATACAAAATAGCAGTAAAGCCGAGAAGAGTAAAGTTAAAAGCAAACGCTTTGGAAAGGTATGTCTTTTGTAGATCTCATGTAGTAGGTTACAATTTTGCAATAGTTAGTCCTTGGCTTCAGTACCATCATAAAGATAAATTAGTCACAAGAGTAATGACGCCCAAAATGTTCACTCAGTTACAGTGGCCTTGAAATTTTCATCGCTATTAGCAGTTAGCTACATTACCTATCTTAAAAACAGAGTACTTGCCCACTTTGGATGAGAGAATGGCTATTGTGATTTTTTTCAACCAGGCAAAAACGTGTATGAATATCTCAGACAAATATATGCTAATTCAGGCTTCCTGTAAGCCATCAGATTGGCAAACACAAAACCATACAACTTAATTTCTCTCATAGCTGTTGCTAAGAATATATTTTTTAAAGAACTTGGTCTTTTAGAATTAAAGTTTAAATTTCCTCAGATGCTCTGTTCCTCTGGCAACTCATTTCTTGACTTAAGAGGCTTTCTGTGGAATTGAAAACATCTACCATTAAGTCTGATGCCATTACTCTGACCTCTATTTTGTCTCAGCTGACCTTAGACTCTGAGCAATCGCCTCTGCTTGAGGCTACCTCGTGTTTCAAAAGTTACAGAGGATCCACATTTCATTAAGACTCGGGATGCAATATGAATTTCCAGTTTTGTTCAAATTAGTCAATAAAATATTATCGTTTGTTTCTTTATGAGACTTTGCTTCTACTTTCTCTTGCTACGAAGGTTTCCAGAATGCAAGTGTTTAACTTCTAAATCTATGTTAAGAAAATTCTTCCTTGGCTGAACTACTTAGAGATGTATCAGAATGGCCACTATTATTTAAAAGCCCTGACCCAAACCAGTTCATGGCTGGTCTGGATAACAGAAACCTGATAAAGGCCAGATGTGAGAGCAGCTCTTTCTGGCAATTTCACTAGGACAGCTCCCTAAACTATTAAAGATTACACTTCTCAGACTGGATAAGAAACCTCTCCAGTGCACTCCCGTGGTCTAAAAAGGTGTTGCCAGAGGGTGCCATGGGAGCAGCAGGCCAGAGGTGCCGTATTTTCAGCAGTGACACAACCGAGGACCAAGGTACAGTCACAGGAGTGAGCTGCTATTCCTGGATTGTAAACAAATCCCCATTTGCAAAGCTTCAAGACAACACAGCCCATGCTGAAAAAATAAAAAACCAAGCAAATCCTGTGTTGCTCTATAGTGACAGTAATGGACAGCAAAACACCAGACCTGGTTGTTATTCTTCTCCCAGCCTCCCCTGGAGTGAACTCTTTAAGAGAAGATATGGGAAAGAGACCAGAAGAAGGAACCAAAACCAACAAGCAGCTTTGAACGAAGAGGTTTTTCATCATCTAGCCACGAATGAGCACTGAAGGACTTGGGTCTGAAGGTCTACCAAAGAGACAGCTAGGGAGGGACACGATACCAACGTCTCCATTCTGTGATTCTGTCTCGGTGTGCAAAAGGTGGTGCAGAGGCGATCCATCACTCCCCATGTGCACAAAGGGATGCGAGCGGAGGACTGCCATTTAGACACAGAAGTCTAAATCTAATACACGGCTGTGTGAGAAGTGGAGCAGGCTGCCAGCCAAGGCGATAAAGCCTTCTTCATTAGGATTATCAGGAAAAGGCTGGGCAAGCGTCTGTCAGGCAGCATCCACGTGCCACCTCTCCAGGCACAGAAACGGTAACTCCAAAGCCTCTTTCTGTGATAGAGACTTCCCATGTTGACCACAACTCTTCCTTAGGCTTTCAGAAGGTAAGGTCCTCATGTCCCAAATTTTAGATGTGCATTTGATTTTAAACAGTTGCATAAATAATAGATATATTTAAATACATTTTTTTATAAATAACTTGCCCCTGGCTGCACAGTTGTGGCTGAAGCCTAATGAAAAGATCCCTTATGTAATCTGCAACTGTGTGTGTTTGTTAACTAAAGAAAAATGCTTTGCAGCAACATGGAATAAAAACCACACCCTGGAAATTCAAAATAATTACCTTGAAATAAGTCATTTACAGGTATGAATTTTAAACAGCCTGTATATCACAGACTTTGTCTGGAATTTTCACATGTTGAAATCTAAGCTTTTTTTAATATCCTGAGATGCTACTTACTCGGATAGAAGAGACCATCAAGCCTTATTCTTGTTAATACTGTCAGATCTTATCTTAAATTCACTGTGCCATTAGGATCAATATTTCTTTGCTCAGCACATCTCTAATAAAGCAGCTACACTGATGCAGAATCTTTGAAGTATGCCACTCCTCTCACCCTCTCCAAAAGAAAATGCAAAAGCACAGTAAGCCATTTGCATTTATTACCACATTTTCTGTGAGTAGCATTTTATCCCTCTAAAGATGCATCTTCGTCTCTTTTAATTAAAATTTATTGTTGTAATTTACATGATGTATTGTTGTCACATACACTGCCACCTTTCTGTCACCATTTTTAAGAGCTTTTTAAAAATCTACCCAACCTGTGGCACATCTAAATTTTTCCACAGGTCAATGTGTAGGTGTTTATAACAAGTATTAAACTCAGCAAATGGTTGAGCACTCTTATTTCATCACATTAAAAAAGTAAAAACACAGTAGTATATCTGATGAAAATACAGACTTCATATATTCTGAATGGAGTAAATCCTGCTCCCATACAAGACAACGAGAAACATATTGCCCAGTATGCAGAGTGGGAAAAGGATTTGGTTTACAGTGGATAACAATAACAGACATAATTGGAAATGCAATGCTCTGTCTTGGTCCCAGAACAGAACTGGACACCCATCATGCTGCATGCTTTATGAATACATAATAAAATTATGGTCCCTGATCCAAAGACCTTTCATGGTAACTGTAGAAACAGAGACCACAAATGAATCTACTAAACAGATGGCAGCGATGAGAGCATCGGATGATCAGTAAATCTATACTGCTATGAAATACTGCTGGTAGTCTTTAAGTAGAAGCGTGCAAAGAGGATCCTCACCTGTAACACATGCTGCGAGGACACATCACGGCATGTCCCTGCCGCACCCGACAGAAAGAGGCAACGCTTCTGCCATGTACTCAGCAAGCCAACACCGCACCTGAAACAGAGACATGTAAAGGCAAAACAGGGGCCCAGGCAGGTTTGCAAAAGTAAAATGCTGCATGCATAAGAATAGAGGACCGCAAGTACAAATAAACTTTATTCTGCCTGTCCGTCACATCTGCAGGTGAATGACACACAGTGGCACCTCGCTCTTGGTGGAGCATGGTGTTTTACATTCAGACCCAGCTCCCTCCTTCTCTCACTTTCCACACTTGTTTTCATCAAAAATTCACAGCAAACACACACAAGAAACTGGCTTTTCAGTCAAAGAAAGACACAGCCCAAAGAAGACTTGAGCTCTAGTCACATACCCACTGAAGACCAGGTCTATTGGCTATAGAAATCCCAGTCGATTCATTTCCTGGCAAAAGAACTGTTTTCCTCCCTGTCTTGGGTCAGTGCTCTTCAACTTCTTGTCTGTACCATATACTTCCACAAGAAGTTGCAATGTTCTTAGTACCTGTTCTCTGGCGTGCTTATGTGCCTGCAATACTGGCATACATTAATACAAATGAGTTTACATTGTATTTCAGTTAATAGGATTTAAATGCGACCATGCAAAAATCTGCATGGCAACTAATATGAAGTCGCTTAATTATACAGTTCTCAGAGCTTACTTTCTTTGTGTTTACAGTCCTGTATCCTGAGTGTCTTTGTGGTTTGGTGTAGGAGGAGGGCATAATTAACAACTTTTCTTCATTAATTTCGCTTAACAGCCTCATAGAGAGGAGAGATGGTCTTAGCTGGAATGGCTGTAATTTATTGCCTTCCTACTCTGATGCTGCCTGCTGTAAGGAGAAAAGCTATGAAAAAATACTTGGGATCAGACTTCCACGCAGACCTCAGGGCAAATGAGGGCATCCTCCCCTCCTCCTTCTCTTGTCTTACAGGCAAGCAGCACACACCTTCTGTGCCTTGCAGTCCAACTAATTTCCACTTTTTCCAGTCCAACAAATGTTTCTCCCTGACCACTTCTGTGGTCACCTAAAAGACGTTTTGCCATACAAATGAATTAACTGCAGGTTTCAGCATATCTTCCCAAATACAGCATTAGTTTCTTCATTCTGACCTTCCATGCCTGAAAGGTAGTTCAGACAGACGCAGAAATACAGGTGAGCTCTTAAACAGCAGGTCTCCCCCCCAGTAAAAAATGCCACCGTAATTACTGTCACTCCTGCTGGCAGTTAAAGAATCAGAGCAATAAGAGGTGGCAAAGCCGAGCACATCACCTAGTGTATCCCTCCGCAAGTTCTTGATTGTTGTCTATGTTTCTTCCATGCAGCTTGACAAGGCTTGTTAAAAATGCCCAAAACAATTAAGTTTTAATGCCTTCCTTTGGGAGACAATGCCAGGTTGTAACAGATTTTACTGTCTCAATGACTTCCCTGATATTCTGTCTAAATTTCGCTTCTTAATAATTTCCTCTCATTATTTCTTTCTTCAGACCTGCTGTCAAACCCTTCCACTTCATCCAGCACCACCATCCTTCAGGTATATAAAAGCATTATCTACTATTCTTTCCTAATGTAACCGCCATGTTTTCCACATCATTTTTGCTCCTCTTGGTGACAGAGCCAAAGAATGAATTTAAGTTCATTTTAAATCCCCATGCCACCTTTCCTGAAGACACATTAGCGCGTTGTACCAGGACAACTTGCACTGTTGTTGTTGTGTACTTACACTGTTAGTCTGGGAGCCAACGTGAACACAGTAATTTACCTCGCTAGTTGTAAAGAAATTCTTTCACATGACAGAAATATTTACTCCCAACACTCTTCTAAAACAGTATGAATCTGATCCCTGTGGGGCATGCTGCATATTTTGTCTTTTTGCAAAAAATATAGAAATTACACGGGGGGGAAGGCTAAACCATACAGTTGCAGAGCTGTAGCAGGGTGGAAGGTAACTCTACCTTTCAGACTCAGCTGGTTTGCCTTGTGTACATTATCTACTTTCATTCAGCGTTTACTTAATGTGTATAAATACTTAACACTATAGATAGTAGCTCTTAATCATTTTCAGTGTTCAATATAACGAACATCTAGCCAAAAAATATTGCTAAAATTTTCTGTGCTTGATGAAAAACCTCTAGATACGTAACGTTCATTTATTAACTGTCCTAAAAAAAGACAAACAGAAACAGCAGATGAGGGCATTTGTATTCTAAACTCAGCAGACAGCTGAAGTTCAGCTACATGCCTAGAAAATAAGCTCTTCAGCATGCCCTTGATGACAGAAGAAAACCCATTAGTGTATCGTGAAAGTGCCTGCTAGAAGATCTGATCATTTCAGCTTGGTCAGCTATCATTCATCAACTGTTTGATAGCAGATGCGAATTCAAACTCCCCAGAGCAGATAAAAATTGTGCCTGAGAGTTTAGGACATAATCAACAGAAGTAGGTAACAAACAGACACACGATCTCAAGAAACATGTTTCTGTGACTATAATGATGCAAGATCTTTTATACAACATCAAAAAATGACTCTTAATGTCAGAAAAAGCATGCGGGTGGCCTGCCTTAGTGTCAGATAGTAAATAACAGCCCTTTGCCAGTGCAAAGCAGACAGAAATTAAGGACAAATAGCACTCTGGTGTCAAGATACTGTCTGTCCCCACCAGCCTAAAAAATACTTTCAGCCAACCAGGGCAGTTCCGACCACAGTCAGAGTCCCAGGTAAGTTATCAGCAAATTCTTTGTCCAAGAGAGAGCAAATGCCCTAATAAATTTGGCTATTATGTAGCAGTAAAGTGATAAGACAATCTCTGTCTCCTTTCTTCCCAGTGATAGCACAAACACAGTCAGGCATGATCCTGTTCTTAAAATGTAAAAAAAAAGGCAGTGACAATACTAGGAAATTGAATTTGGCTGCATTGTGTGACATGGTATGAATAAAATTTGAATCTCAGAAAAGCTGCAACATTTTCAAGTTCAGAAAGTAACCTAATTAAGAATTTCAAGTCTACATAATACAGATCCCACCTCTTTTTTTACTCTCATTCATCAGCCCCACTGAAGTTAGCAGGAGGCATCTTCTGGCACAGAGAGTATTACATCTCAAGTGTCTCTTGTGTTAAAGCAGTGCCACCTGTGCTACCACACTTATGCATATCTGTAATATTCTGCTACTGGAGCAGCTGTATTCATATCCTCCTTTCTCCACACAGAACAATAAACCAGCCTTCACCGTGTAACAGCATATGGCCAACTGCAAAAGCACTGTCCCCTCCCTCATAACCCAGTAAATGTGATTTTGGCCATAAATAATAAAAGGCCATAGGTTTTACATTGATCTGACAGTGCACGGTCTCTGTAGTTGTCTGGGACTGCCTTGGCCTCAGCTGGTTTTAGCATGTTTTAGCAGTCATCTAGTGGGTTGAGTGATAATTCCCTAATCTGTTTCATTTTAAATTCCGCAAATACAATAATAATAAATGGTAAAGGTCTGACAAACACAAGTAGTCCCTACATAAAAACAGCAGCCCTTTATGTTAGTTGCTGCTGGGAGTGCAACTTCAAAACTTCAGAGAGAAACAAACAGAAATAAACTCAGACTCGAGACTGAGGAAGCAGAATTTCTATGCCGAACATCATGCAGCTCCTGCTGAAGACCCTGAGGTGACTCAAGACTTGTCACAGCCCCCCTTCTGCTCTGCTGGAGGCAGACTGAGGCTGCCGACCACAGGACGCAGGGCTGGGGGACAGACCATAGCACTGGAGAAAAGGGGTAGAGAGAAACGAGGTCTTTGTGTAACAATTTTCACTGTGTTATTACTGAGGCTTTTCTACAATCATTTGACAATTTGGAGTATGTTAGAGTATTAATTGTACTATGAATAAATTCTTTTCTCCATATATAAGGTGTATTCCCTTTTTAAGGTTCTTCCTGTTATGCTTTTATATATTTTTTATATATATATATATGTATATATATCATAGAATAGCTCAAGTTGGAAGGGACCCTTACGGATCACTGAATCTAACTCCCTGCTCCTTGCAGGACTATCTAAAACTAAATCATATGACTAAAAGCATCATCCAGATGCTGCTTGAACTCTGACAGGTTTGATGCTGTGACCACTTGCCTGGGGAGGCTGTTCCAGAGACCAACCACCCTCTCAGCAAGGAACCTTTTCCTCAATGTCCAGTTTGAACTTCCTCTGACTCAGCTTTGGGTCCTTTCCACATGTCCTATCGTTGGTCACCAGGAAGAGGACCACATATAACCCACTATTACTCTTCCATTTACACTGTGGAAAACTTCTGTCTCATAAAACCTTCGTATCATGTGCTTTTCAAATAAGGTGTAAAGTTTTCTTTATGATGACAGTAAGAACTACATCGGAAACTTCATCAAATCTGCCCTACTGTGTCATTCTACTGCAAGACTTTTAATGCATCATCTTTCTAGTAATGAAATAACTACATATGACTATACTCATAACAAAGACTATTTAATTAATAAGGAAAAAGTTAAAATTAAACTTGCAGGTTTTTCTAAATGAACATTTTAGGAATGATTAAACTTGACTACAGTGAGGTATGGCCCCTTGGTAGAGCTGTAATACCTCAGGAAAGCTTCTTGGCAAGCAAAGTCACTCCTCATGAATGTAGTACAATCTTAATCACACTACTACAAAGCTAAGGGATAAATTAAAAATGTAAAAATTAGGGCAGAAGGTTAAGCGAATGCACTGGAAAAAAGTTATAAGAACAGCAGGAACTGAAAAATATATTTCCTTATTATATTAGAGATTTTTCTGCTCTCTCAATTTTCGTCCTTTAATCCTCCTGAATCAACCTGCATGTGGCTTGTTCAGCAGATAGATGATAGGCACTGAAAGAAGAAAATTGAGCTGGCTTTCAGCTGCGTAATGGTGTACAGACAAGGAAGGGCACTGAGATGCTCGGAGCACCTCATAACCATACCATCCAGTAAGCAGTTTGCCTTTGTGAAATATTATTAACTTAACCTAAAGAAAATCTGAGCCTAGCAGGCAGGACACAGAAAGAGGTCAGGATATGTTATTCTCTCCCTGTGGAAACCAGGAAGGTCATAGCTGGTTAAGCACCTTCCTTTTCTTAGACCGTTTCAGGAATTGAGAGAAAGTAACATAAATCAGAGAGAGGCCTCAGAATTGTTTGCACACAAATCCTGAATTCATCTGTCCATCAGGACTAGCCTTGCCCCTGGACCAAACTGCAGAGATTTGCTGAATGGGGCTGGCCACTGTCGTGAACAGCAGAGTCATTCAGGCTGGGCAGGACCAGGACACCAAGAGCAATCCCATGTCCAAACCAGGATTAACTTCCAAGTTACAGAGGTTGCTCAGGACCTGCTCCAACTGAGTTTGGAAGTTCTCCAAGGACGGAGATCCCACAACCTCTCTGGGTAATCTGTTCCAGTGCTGAACCACTCTCACAGTGAAATTTATTTTTCTTTTATCTAAAATCAGAATTTCTCTTGTTTCAACTTGTGATGCTTCATTTCTTGTACTGCACCTCTGAGAGATGTCTGTGTGCCTTCCCTCAACCCCCCTCAGCGTTTCCTCATTTGTAAAGCTATCCGCTGATCACCTTCTGCTTTCCCTTACATGCTCTTCTGGTTCATCAACATCTCTCTCACACTGAAGGCACTGCCCAGAGGCATTCATCACCAGCACCAAGCAGTGTTAGTCACTGTCCTCAGTCTACAGACCCCCACGCAACCATCTCCTAAGCCTGGACAATAGTATCAGTTGTATCAGTTACACTGAATACACTAGAGCAAGCCCTAGAACAGAACAAATGCTCAGGCATCTCAGCTGTAAGGATCACTATTGCCACAGCGATGCTTGCTTTTGTGCTTGTCCACTGCCTCAAAATCATTACACCTCCAACGAGATCAGAACATGAGTTAAAGCACAGGGCCATTTATAAAATGTAAAGCAGACATAGGTTTATAGAGATATAGGTACGCAAATAAACCCTGGCATCTACTTGAAGACAGAGCGCAAATGGAGCCAGGCTTATGTCATCTCGTATGGATCTAGATGCCTCTTAGTGCCAGACCATAGCTGCAATCCTACATCTGTGCAGCATCTCCATGGGAAAGCATCTGCCACAAAGGAGACATGCTCTCCTCTAGAACCCAGAGCTAGCTGTGTGCATTACTCACTTTCAAAAGTCTTCCCTCTTTCCTCTCCCTGCTTTTCTCCACATCGACATGAAGCCATACAGGAACGCTGACCACGCTGGCACACGTCATCACCTCCTCCCCTACCTTTGGTTGCACTTACTAAGCTGCCTTAATACAGATGGGGCTCACTACTAACTTGGGTGTCCTGCTAGGGTATTTGCAAACTGCCAGCCTCTTCTGAGGTGAAATGCACTTCTCTAAACCAGATTTATTTACACGGTTCCATCCCTCTCATCCAATGTAATGGGAATTGCATGGTGAGCTAGGGACAGAATTAATTTTAATATATAAAGGACCACGGCAACACAAGCTGGATAAGAATCTGTCCGAAGCACACAAAACTTGATCTATTACTCAGAAGCTGTTGAAAGTAAAGAACTGAATCCTTAAATACCTTATTTTGTGCTTCTTCAACTCAGAAGAAAGTGTTCATTAGCCAAGGGAACAAGAGTCATAAACAACTGTGTATGCATTTAAAAAAAAGCGGAGAGGGGAGGAGTTTAGTCATTTTAAAACAATCTCTTCAAATAAGATGTAGAGCTACTTAAGCAGTCAAAACAATCTCTACAATTGCTACCCTTTCCTAACATGATTTCTACTGCAGACTTTTCAATATCCGCACACTAAGTTACTTACGGTTTTGTTTCCCCAACCTCATAAACATTGACTAGCCAGCCATGAGCTGTTTGGAGCACTGCAGAGACGAGGAAACAGCACTCAGTGACAAGAGTAATGCCAGCTGAGCTAACGCCAGACCTGACAGTTTTAAAATGACCGTCTCGTAAAGGAAATGTTTCAAACAACAGCAGACAAATGGACTTTACTGGATTATTCACATTTTGAAGGCATTCAGTGTCAGGAAAGGCAATGTGCTATGTGTGGTGAAACTGTAAATAGGCATAAGAAATAACGCATTCGACTGCCCTTATCCTATTTTCTACTTGGCACAGTGTTACTGCCTCTAAGCCTGGAATACAAACAGCTGTGGACCACCCCGTGCACACAGACACTGTATTAAATGCTAAGACAATTGGAATTAATTGGTACTAGACTTTTCTTTAAGCCCCTTGCATAGCTCAACTGCGATGTTATTCACAGGAGACTTGAAAAATTACGGCTTGTTCCACCTCCCCTGTTACTAAAAAGCTGGTGTGGATGGCTTAAAAGAAAAGAGGGAGAGAGGAGGGATAAGCACAAGAAAAACCCCTGTCCTTTAAAAAACAAAACACATCTATTTGCATGCAATCAGTAAGCTACACCACTGGATACATTATGAATATTCCCACACGACAAAAGTAAAAAGAAACTCAGTAAAGTCTGGGAAGAAAGCAGCATTGAGGCAATTAGATTGCTTCTAGTGCCAAGGTTGCATCATTCAAAATTAACTTACATATTTTTACGTAACAATAGCTTGCAAAATGAAGAAATACCATAACACTCTGTGCAGACCACTGTAAGAATCCGCACAAACTAAACAGCGGGTATATCTAAAGCTCCACCTAAATTCCAGTCACTAAAACATCCCCAAATGTTCATTTTGAAGACTTTTCTTGGGTCTTACAGGCTTTAGTATTTGCAGAAATTGTAAACCCCATTTCTTAATAATGAAAAAAAACTATCATTAAGAGAGGTGCAGAAATTATGTCATGGTATAAACTTGCCATTTACACTGAATTAAGCACAGTCCTGGAGCCGTGTGACACATTTGTAATGACAAATTGTAGCTAGAGAAATTATCTTGTTTTAATGTTCCTCTACATTCTCAAAATTCAGCCCATAAAATAGCTGAAAGTTTCTTGCAAACCTAGGGTCAGTTTTAACACGTGTCTTTTTTGTCAAAACCATGAAATGCTCAGAGTCAAGCTGCAAGTGAATGAAACATAGGAATATGGAATGAACATAGCTTTGGTTTTAAAAAAACAACTCTTGTTCACAGTATTTTGCATAACAAAGGAAAAGGTAACTGTGCATCCCAGTGAATTTGATAATTCCTACAGCTGAATACTTCCTAATCTTGATAGAGAACTACATATCCCTAAATACTTACTGCCACTTTTTAAAATATGAGATTATTATTTTATAATGGCCACTAAGGTATCACATAGGAAAGACCAATATTTCAGTTTCATGGTTCCAGACTGTGTTCCAAAGAAGACTGCAGAATCATTTATAATGTGAAGGGGTTTTAGCCTTTTTTTAGGCTAGACCATCAGCACTCAGCAGCTCTACTCTGGGTGCCTGACTGAAATAGTTGGATAATCAGACTTTTGCAGTGCCGCTCTTGAAGAATCAAGGGGAACTCCGAAGAACTTCTGAAAACCTAGGAAAAGAAAAGCGTATCTAGCAAGAATGTCCGTAACTGTGAATAACAAGATGGGGAAAAAAAATCCCTGCCCTACAGTAGGACGCTCCTTTCAGGAAGAGATAGGGGAAAATACTTCGCCTTTTAGCATGCTTTTAGTAGCCCACATTTAATTAAACAGCCTCTCATTCCAAACTTCTCTTTTCAAAACAATATTACGCAGCTGTTACTCATTGAATTTTCAACTTGCTACTTTCAGAAAAAATGATATATTTTCACATATAAACTAAAAGTGCATTATCTAATTACATTTGTGCATCGTGCATGAACTCTCAAGCTTAAAGTAGGTGTGCAACAAATACTTAATCAATCGACCCACCCTCTGAGATTCATCATTTGACACATTTCATCAACAGATTAAGTTTGAATTTTTTGTTAGTATTTTTGTCCTAAGGATTGGATGTTGATAGTAAAACCCTGAGAAGTTCTTGAAAACACAGATTATCTGTACAAATGGCAGAAATGTAAGAAACGTTCTCAACAATCTAACACTTTCCTCACAAGAACCCTTCCACTTCCTGGGCTAGTATGAATTCCTGTGGATCCCTGTCCCTATTATTCAGTTTCCTGAAGGAACACATCTAAAAAAAAAAATTAAAGCTATCTTTCTACTAGACTATAATAAAAAGTGAAACCTGCTTTTTCCTTATGGAATATTCGAGCAGGTAAAGGTTTATTGTCTTCTGATGTATGTTCATCTCATGCAAACAACTTTAAAAATTTCAGAAAATACGTTAATATCTTCATTGACATAGTATCTGTAAGAAAAAGGCTTTGCGGCCATTATATCAAAGTACTACAACTACTAATTCCTAGCAGCACAATGAAATTCACAGACTTCAAGAATCTGCATTTTGGACAGTAGGGATGTTCTCTTGCTTGTAAGGATGTTATTTGCACTGGTAAGAAACACACGTTACCATATAGATGACAAAAGAATAAGGACACGTCTGTTTCTTAGCACCCATGCCTAACATAACACAAGACCTATTAGACTCAGAAAGGAGTGTTTCTGGAGAATTAAACATATGCAAACCTGCTCGTGCTAAGCAACTACATTGTGGGGCGTATGTTAACACAATATCACATGGCTTATTTTGAGTATGAGCTATTTTTATATCTCATCAAACGAGTCAAAAACAGCACACACAGCAAACTGTTGATGGCAACCTTGGCCAGCATCATGGTACCACTTCAGATGGAGAAGTGCACGTCGGAGCACGTCATTGTTCAGTGACTGTTACAACGTGCGTGGCATTTCATAGGAGAGGTCTGACATTGCAAGGAGACCTTCAGCAATGTGTTTGCCAGTAGCCAAACACAGAAGAGAAAGCCTTCAACAGCTCATGAGTCACATGCTGTTCACAAGCGCAAACGATGTTCTTCCAATCAAGAGATCAAGGTCATTTACTTATTAAACATATGGTCTACCAAAAAAGGCACACTTTTCCCAACTCCAAGTATGCGAACAGAAGGAACTGCTAACATCAGATTGTAGTATTCAAACCACTTAGGAATGCCTTTATATCAACCCTTTCTAAAGCACAAACTATGCACTGAAGCAGTACTTCAGTAAACGGAGGAAGATTTGATTTAGAAATACATTCAAATATTTAAAGGACAAAATATTCATAGCAAATTCTTCCTTTTTTGCTGGGCTATCTATATATTACAAGCTGATTTTAGTACAGCTTTCAGGCCCAGGAATCCTCTCTTTGCTTTGACATATACATTTTGACTACATTAACTGAGAAACAGTATAGGAGTATTTATGGACTGGAACGTGTGTCTAAGAAATTCGCTCACATTTTTTAAATCAACATACCATTTCATTCAGATCTGGACAACCCTGTCTGAAATCTACTTAATAAAGATTAATTCAGTTCGCAGAGGCAGTCAATGTGTTATGTTCTTTCTCTTGAACACCCCACTGAAGAAGAGCAAGCTAGAAAGACTTTATTAACTAGATCAGTTAGAGAGATCCTAGATGGCAGAAAAAAAAAATGATTACACAGCAGGAGCACCCACAGGTACCTCAGGTGCTGGCTTCAGCTCAGGTATATGCTTCTCCATTGCCAATTTCTCCACATTCCTTCCCACATTCCCAAGTTTTCTTCTAAGAACATACGGGGGTTTGTCAAACTGTCAACACATTCTTCCTCATCTCCACTCTGCCTCACTGAACTCTTGCAGTCAGCAACCTCTAAACACACATAACATTCATTATTCTTCCCATTTAGACTATCTTTAAATCTATATATATCAAAGGCATCAGGACATATTTGTGAATTCTGATTCTCATTGGTCAAATTGTTTCAATAAGAAAATTTAAAAAAGACAAATGACTGAAAAAGGGAAGGAGAAAGAGGAGCTGAGGGGCACGAGAGGACTATAAAATTATGATATTTGGCCAGAATGAAGCAGATTCAGATTCAAGCAAGAGAGGGGAAAAACAAAATAAGAACAAAAAAACACTCCAAAAAACTGTTGCCTGTTCAAGTGGGTAGTTTCGCATCTTCCTGTTTTTGACAGGTTTCAGAATCCACTTTCTAAAACTTTCTCCTCTTTATTTTCTGAAAAAAGAACAGGTCAATAACATTAATTATCCCTAACATCAGTAAACTTGAATTACATAGGCTTTCTCCCCACTCTTTTTTTTTTATTTTTCAGTAAATGCAGCTTTGTAAGCTGTCTCAGTGGATTGCTTGCGTACAGTTGCCAGAAATGAAAGCAGTGACCTGCTGTGAACTTACCTGCCCTCAGACCCTCCGGCCCTCCTTCGCTATTGGTCGATGCCGTGTGTTTTCACCAGAGCAGGCCTGGATGCCAAGCATGGGGACTCACTGGCATTCATTTACAAACAGGCAAACATAGAATCATAGGTTGGACAAGACCTCTAAGGTCATCAAGTCCAACCATCAACCCAAAAACCACCATGCCTATTAAACCATGTCCCGAAGTATCACATCTACACGTTTTTCGAACACCTCCAGGGTTGGTGACTAAACCACTTCCCTGGGCAGCCTGTTCCAATGCCTGACCACTCTTTCAGTAAAGAAATTTTTCCTAATATCCAAACTAAACCTTCCCTGACATAACGTGAGGCCGTTGCATCTCGTCCTATTGCTAGTTACTTCGGAGAAGAGATCAACACCTGCCTCACCACAACCTCCTTTCAGGTAGTTGTAGGGAGCAATTAGGTCTCCCCTCAGCCTCCTCTTCTCCAGACTAAACAGCCCCAGCTCCCTCAGCCACTCCTCATAAGACTTGCTGTCTAGACCCCTCACCAACCTTGTTGCCCTTCTCTGGACACGCTCCAGCACATCAATGTCCTTCTTGTAGTGAGGGGTCCAAAACTGAACACAGTAATCGAGGTGCAGCCTCACCAGTGCTGAGTACAGGGGCACGATCACCTCCCTACTCCAGCTGGCCACACTATTCCTGATACAAGCCAGGATGCCATTGGCCTTCTTGGCCACCTGGGCACACTGCTGGCTCATGTTCAGCTGGCTGTCGACCAACACCCCCAGGTCCTTTTCCAACAGGTGGCATTCCAGCCACTCCTCCCCAAGCCTGTAGCCTTGCATGGGGTTGTTGTGACCCAAGTGCAGAACCTGGCACTTGGCATTATTGAACCTCCTACAGTTCTCCTCAGCCTATCAATCCAGCCTGTCCAGATCCCTCTGCAGAGCCTTCTTATCCTCGAGCACACTGACACTTCCAACCAACTTGGTGCCATCTGCAAACTTACTGAGGGAGCACTCAATCCCCTCACCCAGATCATTGATGTGAAACAAGACTGGCCCCAAAACTGAACCCTGGGAGACACCACTTGTGACCAGCAGCCAGCTGGATTTAACTCCATTCACCACCACTGTCTGGGCTCAGTCATTTAGCCAGTTCTTTATCCAGCGAAGAGTACACCCATCCAAACCATGGGCAGCTAGTTTCTCCAGGAGGATGCTGTGGGGAACAGTATCAAAGGCCTTACTAAAGTCCAGGTCCAGAAACACCCACAGCCTTTCCCTCATCCACTAGCCAGGTCACCTGCTCATAAGAGGAGATCAGGTTGGTCAAGCATGACCTGCCTTTGATGAACCCATGCCAGCTGGGCCTGAACCCCTTGTCTTTCACATGCCCGGTGAGCGCACTCAGGATGAACTGCTCCATAATCTTCCCCAGCACCAAGGTCAGGCTGACAGGCCTGTAGTTCCTGGGATCCTCCTGGCCCTTACTGTAAACGGGCATTACACTGGCAATCCTCCAGCCACCTGGGACCTCCCCTGTTATCCACGACTGCTGACTGATGATGTAGAGTGGCTTGGCCACCTCCTCTGCCAGTTCTCTCAGCACTATTAGGTGGATCCCATCTGGCCTCACAGACTTGTATGTGTCCATGTGGCATAGCAGGTCCTTAACTGCTTCCTCGTGGATTATGCAAGGTTTATTCTGCTCTCCATCCCTGTCTTTCAGCACTGGGAATAGCCAGTCTGACTATCAATGACTGAGGAAAAGAAAGCATTAAGTACCTCAGCCTTTTCCTCGTCCTTGTTGGAAATATTCCTGTTCCCAGTATTATGTCAACAGCATTTATAACCTCGCCTTTCCTTCAGCAGCTGTCACTGCTGACTCCAAATTTTTATCATCCACCCTGCAGAACTTAACATTTCATTCAATTGTATTTTTTTTTCAGTGAACGTGTATTTTCTTCAGCAATGCTGTGTCACGGCACCAAGAGATATTTGTGAATTTTGATTTGCATTCATCAAATGACTTCAAGGGGAGAAGATGATGAACGAAAGGAGAAGGAGAAAGAGGTGTTGGGGGGACGAGGGAGTAAAAAATTGCTATATTTGACCAGAACGAGGCAGATTCAGATTCAAATCCTCATTTCATCTGAAGGGATCTGAATCCCAACATCAGCTCCTACAAGACTGCATAACCATCACGATGTGTTGTCACAGGTATCTGTGTCTATCAGAGCAGGGAACGGAAAAAGAAGGTTATGCTTCCCAAATAAATGCCTTGTCACCAGGCTTTATGATCGCTTTCTTAATTGGTCTTAGTTTTTGAATCTGAGAAAACATAACTTCCAAATTTTATTTTTTTTTTTTGAAGAGGAAGTTGGTATGAATAAAATTAACTTAAACATATTCTACTGACTAGATCAGTGTCTTACAGCCCTGGACGAAGCCTTACCCTTTTGATTCCTTTGATGACCAACTCCAATTCTGTCAAAAACACTTATAAGAAAAGATGATGGACCAAGAGCTTTAAAGCTCTGAAAACAGTCTGCATTTCCTACTGTAGACCTCATCACTTTGCAAAGTAGTTCTGTGAGCTCACCTTGGACAATTTACCAAGTTTAATGTAACTGTTATTTTCTTTAACTTTACTGTGTATCTAGCAAAGACATTACACCACTGTGACCTAAAGGGCTTTCTAGTCTTTCTAATACACAGAAACAACTCCAGAGATCCTCAGAGTGGAGAGTGCTACAACGAGGGAGCGCTTCTTCCAGACACGCTCAGCATCACCACGGATTATTGCACAATCCTGAGACATCTCATTGTACAGGGTCACTGCTTTCGTCTGTTGTTTTATCAGCAAGTCAGTCCCAAGGTGACAAGTGCAACAACTCATTTCAAAAGGAGAGGCACTCAGGCAAGAAGAAAAAAGGGTTGAAAATCAGAATCCAGTAAGAGTTTTTAGAAGCCACAGGAGCAAATATAATACTGTCTAGATGCTGCTTAACACGTTCCCCGCTTTACAGAGCAGGATTTTATGTCTTTGCCTCATCTCTTTCATTTAGCAGTGTCATAGAGTTCAGCTTTGCAAAAGTGGTTTTACAGATGGGGAAAATGGGTCTTGGAGGTGTGTAATGGCTTGCCCAGTTTATCAGCTATAGTTGGTGACAGAGCTAAGAGCATATCCAACGCACCCTGCATTCCTGTCCAGCGTCCTGGCTGCCATACTTAAATTGATGTCAGTAAAAGTGGTATGAAACAACCGAAAAGGTGAGCCTTATGACCTTTGCAATAATCCCCAGTCCATGGGAAGGGGGAGGCTTGCTGAACCTAACAGCTAAGCCCTCCCACATTCATCGCCTTAGTGTCAGTAACAGTCTCACCACCTCTGTAACACAGTTGGGCTCCCAAGAGGGCTCAACACTGCTAGCAGAACTAACACATTACGGTCGGGTGAAAATTTAGCAATTCTACAGAATATTTCCAAGGAAAATGGTAGAAAAAACCATTTTCTGGTTTTGAGTCTATAGAGGGAGATGATTTATGGGATCTAAGGATTATGTCGATATATTTATTTAGAGTTATAACACTTAACTAGTGTTATAATACTCTAAATATACCTACAGATGCAGCCAGGAAATATTTCTTTAAATGTTTATATATCTGTGGGTGCCCCACAAATCTGGACAACCGTGGATTTAAGTGTGTGTGTCCGTCCCCGTCCCCCCCCCATCTGCAATAAGTACTGGCTGCAGTCTCACCATCATAGCACTAACACAAGCTGCAAAACCCAACTCAGCAGCACAGTAAATACATGGAAGGTCAGTACACTCAACCCTATGTTCCGAGGTATGTCTGGAACCAGGAGACTTGATTAAAGTCCATTTAGCAACCTCCACACCACACTGTAACCACAAACCAGGTACCCTGCCACACCCCTACTTGTGCTGTAAATGGCATGTGCACCTTCTCTAGCATGAGACAAACTAATCTAGCTTATATAAAGACACAAAGGATTAAATACTTGCATAGCAAACAAATTTACACTAAGATTACCACATGTTGCAAAGGACAAGATATATGGTACAATAAACAATCTCTTTCCCAGGATGTGTTGCTGCAGTTAACTCTCTTCTTAAGTGCTGCGCTCTGAAGGGCACTAAATAATCTCTCTTTTCTGACAGTGGCACACACTAACAAGGAAAATAGGAGAGGAATGGTGCCGAAAAGCTGAATGATTTAGATAGTGATTCAGTCTGACGAGAACTGTAATGAAATAATTTTCACTGCCGGTTGCCTTCTGTGACTATTTGAGACTGAAATTTCAAAAGGTTAAAAGCTTGCACTTGGCGTCAGATCCTCATATCAGACCAAGTCGCGAGCCTGTGTGCTCAGGACGTGATAAGGGCGCAAAGGGTTGGTCTCCCTCGCAGACCAAGCTGCAGAGGAGGTCCACAGCCAGTGGGTGGCTATGGCTACACTGTCGTGCTGCATGCGCTCATGGTGCTCTTCACCCCACGTGCTCTTCACCACAGAACCATGGGCTGGTCATCGGTGATCCTCCCAACTCAACCAGAGCCTCTCCTATTCTATCATTACTCCATGAACTCTTTGAATAAGAGCAGTGTATTAAACCTTTCCTCTAATTCTTTAACATTTTGTCGATGCTACAATAGGACAGGTGCTTTTTTGGTTAGTTTGTTGTGGGTTTTTTTCTTGTAGAGTTTCTTCTACGGCCTCCGAAAACTAATGCACCTAAAAGTAAGTTTTACATTCCTTTCCTAACGGCATTTTATAGAGATTTGTGAACTGGAAAATTATGCATTGTGTTTGCTTATCATCCTATCAATAGGAGGCTAATTTTGTTGTCTTCTCTATAATGTAATTTGATGAATACCTAACTAGCTTTGACTTGTATTCCTTATTAGTATTTTTGTATTAAAATTTTATGAATTGAAGAGCAATAAGTTCATATTTGCTTATCTTATTAATGCACATACTGAATCCTGAAGGCATTTTGCCCACTTATACTCAATTATCAAGGCTATTTTTTGGCAATATAACTGACTGATCATGCAGCTCTACTTTAGTTCTAGCTTATATTAAAATTCTTATGGTGAACATTAACTTCCTGTCTGTTAGCACGCATTTTCTGTTTTAGAAACACTTGGTAATGTGTATTTAGGAAGTCTTCTGTTCGTGCACTGGCAATTTAGAGAAAGTGCCTCTTGTTTCAAGGTGACTTCTTGATTACAGTTTTCAAAATACTGAAAAAAATATTACAAATACCATTTCTTTGCCTGTATTCCAAATTCAAGCCCCCATAGAAGAAAGGAAGCAAAGTATCTTCAGGTATTCTTTACACACCTGCCCAGTTCTGCAATACAGATTCAGGCAGGCTGATATCATGATTCAGGGAACTACTTAACTATGTCCATAAAATCTACAGTTTCCAATGGGAATTCAACGTATTTAATTCATGTCCTATATCCTGATTTTCATTTCACAGTCTTTTTCCCCCACCACTGTTGAAATTTTATAAATCTAAGGTTAATTTTTCCCAAATGTTATTTCTTTCTGTCAATGGGCAAACTCATCTGTGCTTTCTTTTCATATAACCCAGTCTCACGCTGTGGAAGCTTTCTTCGTTTTATCTTGCTTCCTGATGTGGAGAAGTGGATCTACCAATGAAAAAGTCATTACAGGAGAGCCAGATTTATAAAGCTCTTATAAACAAACCTTTAACAGGTAACTAATACCAAATGAAGTGCAATGGCTTTTACTGCACTGAGTAGCACCTATTAAAGCTAATTTTTGATGGTGAAATTGTAACCTACATGAAAAAAAACTCTCAAAATTCAATAGGTGGGAAGCAATTTGAATGTGTGTGGCAGAACGTAATTAATCATGACCCATACGGACTTCCAAAAACATTTTGGCTCTGTGTTGGGACCCTGAGCGAGCACAACAGACATGCTTAGTCCTTCTCCTGTAGTGAACTCCTCCAAGATCAAAACACCCCGAAGAGGTATTTAAATTTTTCTTTCTCACCATCCAAAACTATTTTAATTGGCAACAAATTAAAAAAAATGTCCCCAAGTAGAGTCTGTGATTCTGTGTTGCCCATGACGGAAATTGTTAAGTGATGTCCCTGTCTTTATCTCAACCCACAAGCTTGTGGATTACCCTGATCACGCACCTGCAACTAGTCCCAGGCAAAAGAGGGGTTGTAGACACTGTGCAAACTTAGAAACTCCCTATCTAATACATAGGGGAAATAGACTGAATACTCAAAGGTAAGCAATAGCAGCTAAAAATTGCAGCTTTTCAATACTTCAAAGGGGCTTATAAGAAAGATGGGGACAAACATTTTAGTAGGGTCTGTAACAGTAGGACAAGGGGTAATGGTTTTAAACTAAGAGAGGGTAGATTTGGACCAGACATAAGGAAGAAATTTTTTACAATGAGGGTGGTGAAACACTGGAACAGGATGCCCAGAGAAGTGGTAGATGCCCCATTCCTGGAAACATTCCAGGCCAGGTTCACTGGGGCTCTGAGCAACCCAATATAGTTGAAGATGTCCCTGCTCACTGCAGGGGGGTTGGACTAGATGACCTTTAAAGGTCCCTTCCAACTCAAACTATTCTATGATTGTATAGAATGTAGGGTCACTGCAAAGAATTTCTCTCATCTGGAAATTTTGCCACAAAAGACCTAAGTGGAAAGGACATAGTACAAATTTTAAATGGGGGCTTGCTGTGCCCAAATGACTATATAGCATAAAGACAGCAGCTGAAGGAAAAATGGAGAAAATGATCCAATACTAGACAGAAAAAAAAGCAGAAGCCAAGCCCTTACTCACATATTTTTAAGCTTTGTCAAAAATCATGACATCTAACAGGCTATGCATTTTGCCTTTGGGAAGATGAGCAATATTACTTTACTCTAAACCTTTACGATGCCCCATTCACCACAAAGCTATGATACAATGCCAGATGGGTGCCTCGTTTCCTTAAAGTTTCTTAAAAAATACCAGGGAAAACATGCAGATTGTTCCTATGAGGCACAAAGGAAAATAGTACTCTTGCAAATAGGTTAAGCTGCTAAGGTAACTTCTGCCTCATAGCTGGGAGTGAGGGACTTTTCATGAGCGACTTTTTAAAGATCATGCTTTCCAAAACCCAAGGATGGCCCTTGCAGTCAGTCATACAAAGGAGGTCACAGAAGGTCCACATGGATCCACAAAAAGGTTACAACAAAAACATCAAAAGGAAGCATACAACGGATGGAAGCAGGGTCTAGGATTCCCAGTACAAGAGAGACATGGACATACTGGAGTGAGTCCAGCACAGGGCCACAAAGATGATGAAGGGACTGGATCAATTCTCACACAAAGAGAGGTTGAGAGAGCTTGAACTGTTCAGCCTGGAGAAGAGCAGGCTCAGGGGAGATCCTATCAATGTGTACAAATACCTCATGGAGGAGTAAAGGAGACTTTTGTCTCAGTGACAGTAAAAGAGGCAACACGCACAAACTGAAACAAAGGAAAGAACATTTAAAGAAAAAAATTTTTCTATTATTTTACTGGGAGCGTGGTTGAACACTGGCACAGGTTGCCCAGAGAGGCTGTGGAGTCTCCATCTTTGGAGACACCCAAAGCCCGACTGAACAATGTCCTAAGCAACTGGCTCTAGCTGACTCTGATTTGAACAGTGGGGTTGAACCAGATGATGTCCAGAGGTGCCTTCTTACCTCAGCCATACTGTGATTCTGCGACCCCATTACCAGATCACTGTACTCATTTATTTGAGACATACACAGAATGTAGACGGTTTTTCTCATTATCAACCATGTTATCACCTTCACAAGGGCAGGAACTTTGAAAACAAAGCCAGCTGAGAAGAGCCCAAGGGCACAGTACCAGCCTTTACCATTATAAAATGGAGACCTCAAACCTGTTCAGATTTCAGTTTAAATTGCTCCAATAGAACATTATTAAAACAAAAATTAACTCCTCAATGGACAATTCTTTCAAATTGTCCTGTTCTCATCATCCTTCCAGAAATTAATAGCCTTCATTCTAACCCTGATCGCACAAGAGAATTGCTCTCTTTGAAGCTGAACTGTTGGAAGTACAAGCAGTTCAGAGCATCCATTCCAGCCTTGACAGATTTGTTCAGTTTTGTTCCATGTCTGCACTAGCTTCGTGCCGAGCCACGGTGATGCATGCAGACACGGGAGACCTGTATATGCACCTGGGAACAACACATTCTCTGAGGCTTGGAAAGATTGATAGTCCCCTGCAAGACAGCTGAATGAATAACAGCAATTTATCGGTAATCATATTACTTCAATTCATACTGACTGCTTTACTCAATAAACTGAAACACTGTCCATTCTAACTAGCTATTACACATTTCTTAACTCTTTTAAAGTGCAAAACTGAGACAAATCTTTAGAAATCTTCAAACTGGATTAATACATCAAATAACGGCCAAACATTTAACCCATCAACTATCAGACTTCCAGATGTGAATCCTAAAATAATACCGCACAACGGAAGTTTGTCACTTCAGTCATTTATTTTTGTCAGGTAGAAGCCCTTCCCCAGATCCTCTAATGGAGGATGTTGAAACTAACAGTGTGGACCTGCAATGGTAGCAAAACCTCTTGGGTACACAGTAAGCATATACTCTGTCTCATCAAGAGATATGAAGTTGACAGAACTTGACAAGACTGAGCGATCACATTAAAACGAGAAAAATTCTGGGAAAGGCACAAATAGCTCCCGGAGCTCTGTGCTGGGCAACCAAACCTCGATCACATGCATTGGTGACTGCACATTTCACAGTAAACAAAACTCAGCCTTCACTAACATCCAAATTAGCAAGCCAGTTTAGAGGAGTAAAAAACCCCACAAAACTCTGTATATACGTGTGTGCACGTGTGTGTGTGCTTATGTAAGACACAGAAAAGAGCAACGGAAAGATTAAATGATACAGGTGATAGCAGTCAGTTTAGTGAAGTGCAAGCCGACACAGACGTATAGCTCCTGATGCTATAACAACATTGTGGCACATAAGATTTACAGCCGCTCTTTTAGGCAGAACAGTAAAGCTAGTGCACCTGGCTCCCGACTCCTAGGGATCCTTCTTAATCTATTTAAAATAACCAAAGTTCGTAGAAAAATACATAACATATCTTCTGATATACACATGCAACTGTCAATCATCTCTTTATTTGTCTAGAATTTACTAATCACTGCAGTTTCAGTCCTGCTTTTATTGCTGAAGGTCCATAATGAGAAAGGGGTCTATAAGGCTCCAAAAGCTATGTAAAGATAACAGTTCTTCTATTCATTTTAGTGGCAGAGTCTTTTTCCTTTGAGCTGTATGTCAGACACGTGTTTCTGCAGTATTGGGTCAGTGGGGAACAACATACATTTTCACATTGTCTTATTAATCTGGCTACTTTCTCCTGGCTTGGAATGACCGACTCTGTAAATCTAGTGCTGGAGATTATTATATACTTGAGACAAAGTGATAATACTGCTAGCTGTTAGCAAAGACTTTCTGTTAAGTAGGGTCTTTGTAACCATACTAACTACCCAACACAGCTAACAATTGTGCGTGAGTAGCTGTTTCATTACCACTGTATTTATTCATACACTTGTTCACAAAAGTATGGTTTTTTAGAGCAGTAAATAAAATTCTAATAAATATGAGGGAAGATACCTTTATGTTTCATAAAGTTTCACCAGCGCTGTAAAGCGGTCTTCTTTAAATTATTTAGCTGAGTATATATTATTCGTACACCTGAGCGTATTTCAGCACCACTGGGAAACACTTACCTACCTTAGCAATGCTCCCAAATTCTGAGTGGTTGCTAACCTGACAGCCTTTGGGACTGGCACTGGAAGACATGCCAACGGTCTGAAATACACCTCTCAGCCTGTGCATCTCCCCAACCACTTTAAGAATCTCATCCATGGACCTGAATTCATGTTTTCACATTGTAAGTTATCAAAGCTTCCAAATGGATATTTAACTATGACAAAAGGTTTACACAGACTAAATTGAGTATTTAAACATATGAGCGCTTGTATATTTTGCAAAGTTCTTGTCCTTTGCTGACAAGGACTTTAAAGAAAACAAAAAAAACAGCTATCCAAACATCAAGGACCACAGCATATTTAGGAGGCGGAAAAGCTGCAGTTCCATGGAGGACTACTCATCATCACGTTTCTGTGCTCATTTCACTCAGGAAAAACAGATCCTGACAGAGCCAGGTCTCCACGATTCTGTTTGTCCAGTCAACCTATGCCATCCAAAGAGTGCAGCTATGGACTAGAAATTCATGCTTTAGTGACAAGCTGCTTAAATATTTAGTGAATTTTAAAATGCCTCAGTTCCTTAATAAGGTGCATCTTGCCCTCCTGCAGACTTTGCAGGACCTCTGCAGACGGGTGCAGAGAGCCTTACCACCATGTGTGAGAGCAGGGAGGCTTCCAGAGAAGGGAGGGAAGATGCTATCCTTAGGTCTTTGCAGTTTAGGGCATTTTTCTTCCTCAACGTGCAATTCATGCTCAGTAGAGCAGGTCTCCTAATTGACTCACTAACCACTTTAAACCAAACAATACCCAGGCCATTTCACTAAAACTGCCTCCTCCTACAAGCAATCCCCCCTACTGCAGCAAGACTCAAAGGTGGTTTGCTGACCATTATATTGGCTGATGTATATGGAGATTTCCGGCTTCTGAAGAATTCAGCCACCACAGATGCATATAAAATCTGTTTTGAAGCTCCATAGGACATAAGGCAATGGGAGACAATGCTCCAAATGGAAATCTTTGGGCGTCTGCTGATAAAATATAGTTTCAAACTGAGTTTGTGTGTGGTATGAATTCAGGCCACAAGTCTTTGGACAAGACCAAACGAAGGATGTAGTACTGTAGTAGTACTGTATTAACTTTTTCATTTACCCTTAATCCTGACTTAAAAGCTAGGTTCCTGCATATTTTTCCAGTTGGGCTTCAGTATAACCTAAGCAGCTTCTGACCTTGCAGAAGGCAAAACACACGTGTACGATCTCGCACGGCTTCCACACCTTTCTTTGGACACACTGCCTTTCAGCTCTAGACAGCCTTATTTAAATGTGGGGTTTGAGTCACCCCCTGAGCTTAGACTTCCACCGCATCCCTTTGTCAGAAATGAGATTTCACAAGCAAGATGCCTGAAAATTACACCTGTGTCCTGCAAAATACCCAAGGACCCTGAGCAGACCTTTCTGCAAAGCTCCAGTTTGTAAGATTTTCCAGTTAATGCCTGAGCCCCTTGTGACCACCAACTACTTGATGTAAGACACAGACATTTTAGGAGCATTACTAAACCAATCATTTTTATTTTGTGACAATATAAATGATGCTGATATAACACAGACATGTAGTTGCTATTCCCTTTCTCAGTTTCAACACGTGACTGTTACAGATTCCTGAGAAACAGGATTTTCTTGGCTAGGAAACAGTTAGCTCTTTGTGAAAGCCTTGTCTGAACGGGTGATTCTCAAGGCTTGACAGACTGCTGATTCAGTGCAATGTGAAGTCTCAGTGGAGTCTATAGCATGGCACAGGACAGCTCTGCAATCAAAATTGCCTTTACAAAGCAAAATGGAGGTAACAAATTGATACAGCTGCATATAGATTTGTCTCCTAATCTGTCACAGGTTTAAAAATAAAAGTGGACTCTATTCTGTTTTACTGTCAACGCTTGATACAGAATAACACCACTGCTAGTAATATGCTGTATTTAATGGGCCTTATTCTCTTCTCCTGTGCTGCAGTAAACTCTCTTGCTATTACCTATGCATGCAGACTCCTGAACACTGATACAGGCCTCCAGGCAACGCCACCAGACAAAAAAAACCCAAGCAGTAATATCTCCATAAAGCTTCCTTCCTGAGAGATCATCTTTTGAACCAACTCTTGAATTAATATTTACCTATTTTGCACAGCAGAAGGTCCATTAACAAGAGGTTCCAAGTCCTTCCAGGTCCCACTGGAACTGTGGTGGCTTAGGAAGTGTGGGGAGAAGAAAATAATCTCCCAAAGCTACTGTTATCAGACGCTCCTGCACACTTCCGATTGCAACCGGGAAGTGCCTAACATGCATTCATTTGACTGGTATTTCATTTCATCTGCTGAACAGTTGTTCACATTTAGAAAAGAAACAGGTCTTCCAGGAATTTCAGATCCCCATGGCAGACGTGTCAGGACAAGTCCTGAGCAGCGTCACACGCCGGTGTCAGAGTAGCAGCTTCTCTGCCAGTTCCCACGGGCTCAGAGTGGAGAGAGGCTGAGCAGAGCGAGCTCCACCATGCTCTCAATGCAACTCTCCTCTCAGTGCTGAGGATAAACACAGCGGAGGCCTGGACACCGATACGGCACGTCCTCCGAACAAAGCCCGATGCGGCAGCTTGGCTGGCTTTCTTTCAGAAGTCACCACTGCCATTGAACACCTCTCACCCTTCCAGCGAATAATTACAGACTCAGCCTTTCCTTTTGCAGAATTGCCATTATTATGATGCAGTTTCCCAGAGCTCTCCTGCATAGCCACAGCCGGTTTTGAATTAAGTTGTAAGTTGTCCTATAAGCTCTCTCTCAGCCTTTTCAAGGCAAAGAAAGTGACTATTCCAATAATACCTCTGAAAATCTTCTTGTAAAGAGCTAACTTTGAAGGATGTTGCTATTCAAGATGCCACAAGCAGTATGCTCATTTTTTTGCTTTATATAAGTCTTACCATTATATAGAGTCCTAAGGAGTTGTCCCAGTAGCAGCTGGAAACAATCCTCTCCTCTGGATTTCGGGCTGATGGAGAAGTTAATGCTATTCACCAATATCCCAATTATACGGCAGTCTGATTACAGACTTCTGAATTCCACAGACTTCATTGTATTCAGATATGATTCTCACACCATATTCCCCTCTTGCTGCCTTTGTGCCTAGGAAGAAAATAAGCAGGCCAGTCAGAAAGCCCAACAGTATCTTAGATGATCCAGAAGCCTTGAGTACAATTTCTGAACAGGCATAGGAAGTCCAATTTGTCAAACTGTATACGCTACACACTGGTGGAGGGGGAGAAACTCTAGACTGCATATTTAGTGAGTACATTTGCACCATAGACATAATCTAAGCCAGTCTGCATTCTGAATGCACACAGGCTAAACACATCAGTGGACGTGTAGAACAAGCTAAGAGACGGCCTGGAATAAAGCTTGAGAAGCTACAGCACAAAATGAATCACAGATTGCTCAAGCTTAAAGGCAATAGGAAAAACCTCTAGATAAAGATAATAATAAATACTGAAAGAACAAGGAGACAGGTAATGACAGACACGGAGAAGGCTGAAGTGTTCAAACCTCCTATGCTTCTGTTTTTGCAGAAAATGTTTAACATGCTTAGCGCAATTAGCTTGAGCAAGAGGGGGGAAGTACAGGCAAGAGTAGGGATAAAGAAGGGTATTTAAATAAGTCAGACAAATTCAAATCAGCCAGGCCTGATTAAACTCACCCTGGAGTGCTTAAGGGACTAGCTCGAGCAATCTCCAAACCATTAGTGATTATCTTCAAGAAATCATGGCGAATGGTGAGTTCCCAGAGGCCTCAGGAGAGACAAGTGAACAGTTTTTAAAAGTGGAAAAGAAGAACCTGGGGATTTGCAGAAAAGTTAGCATTGCATTGACACTTGGAAAGATACTGGAACAAATTATGAATAATCACTTTTTAATCCCCTCAAGCATAATAAGCTGAAAAGAAACAGGCAACTTAGATTTGTCAAGAGCAGATCACATCAGACCAAACTGATTAGCTTCTTTTACAGCATAACTGGCTTTGCGGAGTGTGGAGAAGCTGTAGATGTGGTGGAATTTTACTTTCGTAAGGCTTTTGAGACAGTGTAGCATGGCATTCTCCTATGTGAAGGAGGAAAACAATGTCATTAGTCTATGGTGGGTGCATTATTCTTTGTACTCAAAATTATCAACTGTTTGCTATCACTTTGGCCTTGGACACCTCAATAAAGGTCCAGCTGAGGCTTGGTTCTGTTTAGTCATCTCACTAAAGACTTGCACGATGGAATAGAGAACCCAGCTACAAAATCTGTGGGCAACAGCAAAATGGTTGAAAGCACTCTGGATGAAAAGCTTACAGTCAGTAATGTTCCTGATCAAGTGGAGAAATGATTTGAAATCAACAGGATGAAATTCAATACAGACTGCAAAGTGGATGTAAGAAGGAAGAAAGAATGCACAAACACAAAATGTGCAATAACCGGCAAAGACTGTAACAGACTCTGGGCTAAGTGTGAGTAAACAATGTGCTCCAAAAACAGCAAGTGTCTTTCTGAGATGTAGTAACAGGAGCACTGCGAGTACAACAAGGTCAGTCATCATTCCACTCGACTTGTCTCCGTACAGACACATCCCTACTCAAGTACTTTGTCCCGTTCTCCTCCACACTTTAGGCAAGACGTAAACAAATTGGAAAGATCCCAAGGGAGGGTAAAATATGAGATTTGAATCATGACTTGTCAAGGTGAGAGGAACTGACAGAGAAGACTAAGGAAGAGCCTGCTTAAATTCCCTCACTATAAAAAGTCATTATAAACTTGATGGTTATCTATCGTTCTCTGCGTTTATCTGTGAAGTACAGATTTTTAGGAAGGAAAAAAAAAGCTAGATATGAGGTAGGACTTTAATTACGATGCAAACGAAGCATTGGAGCAGGTTATAGGTAGGGAGGTTGTGGAATATCTGCCACAGAAAAGTTTAAAATGCAGATTAAAGAAACACCTGCCAGTGAACATTTAGATAGAGGATCGACTAGATGTGAAACTGAGATCCTTGCATTTCTGTGTGACTGAACTACAAATTCTCATGCAGCTTGTAGTTGGTATGGGCAAGGAATCACCATATGACAGTCTCAGGGTACCCTCTCACCTCCAAAATGCAGGCATCTTGTTTTCTGGGACTAGGAACCTGTGCGATCTCCACCAAAGTCAGTAGAGAAATGGATAGTAACAGGTCTACTGGAACATAAATCCTATCCCCATTCAGAGCGATGCAAACATGATGTTTGGTTGTTTTCGTCCAGAATCATATAAGCTTTTGGCTGGTTTTGGTTTTCCACTTACTTATTGGTCCAATAAAAGACATTGCTTCTTCCTACCAATTTTGCCTCACCGATGACCTTTGACAATCTGACCACTAGTACTGAATCTGAATTGTTAAGACATGCTATGTTACTGCGGCCTCCAGTTTCAAACTTCTAAATGATGCAAAATGAAAGCTATGACATACGCATAACTGCACTGCCGTGCTTTGAGGAAAAAATATGCTCATGTAGCCCTTTGTTCCAGTTGCATCCTTTTCATTAAGCACGTCTGCCACTGAAATTATCGTAGTAGATGTCTAATTTTTGTCTCATCAAAGATCTTAGCAAAGCAGTCTCGCACTACCCCACAAACAGTCTGTCTCTACCCACTATTCCTTACTCTGTTTGGAGGACCTAGCCACGTTCTACCCTCTTGCAGGGTAAGATGAACCTAGACAAACATTTCTTCATCCACCTTCTTAGCTTACTCCAAAAAATCTGACCATTTTTAACAATTTCTTTGCCATTCAAGCCTCCTAGGGGATAGATCAGCAAGCAGTTGCATCTCTTTCTCATGCTGCTGCATCCTTTAAACTGCTGCACCATGGTATTAGCAGAAATTGTCACCATTATGTCTGGGCAATCAACTGCTTATGATTCTCTGGCTGGAAACCAATGCTGTACTCATAAGGGCTAACAGTTAACAATGATATTTTATTAGAGGATAAGTTCAAGGATTGGCAGCTTACTCTGCTGCTGTTATGCAAGACCAACCTTCTCAATTAAAGCTCTGTTAAATCTAGCAGATTTGCCTCGTGTCTGTCATTCGTGGCTACCACTAAAACATCCTTTCTCTTGTTTTGTGTCGTTATCCACTCACAGATTACAAAGTAAATTCTGCCTTGGAGACAAAACCACATATGAGCAGCTGAAGACAGAATTTGGCCCCCTATTTTCAATCTGCCCAAACCCAGATTATTTACTTGATTGACACTTTGTGAATTTTATTAATTATACAGTAGTTCCTCAGTCCCTTTTTCTGAGATGTGAACTGCATTTTTAAATTATTTTTCCTACTTTTGTATTTTTCCCTATGGCAGAGTATTATTGTTATTTGTATTTTCTGCTACTGATCTGTTTCCTTTTCAACCTCATTTCTGGTATGTAGCCAACAGCAATGAACCAGCACTTTGGTTAATTTTTGAGTTTAGGTCCACAGCTGCTGTAAATTAGCATTGCTCCGCTATTAATCAGAAAAGCTTCACTGTGGAGATATTTGACATTATCTATCTGACGCTATGTAACTACTTGAATTCTTAGTATCTGGAGAGGTCACCTCTTGTTTTTAGCATTATGCAATCCCTTGTTCCTACCACACTGTGTTTTATAATCAAAGTTGAATCCATGAGCAACAAATCTAATACCATACCACACTTACCCTTAATTCACATCAGTCTAAGTAGACTAGAGCCACTTCTTGCCATTTTATCTCACCCTCAGAGTGAAGCAGACAGTGTTGGAACAAGGGCAGTGTTTCAGCCTATATCTCCTTCCATCCCAACCTCTCCTTTCCTGTGAGGAAACCAGATGACCTCTAGGAAAATCACTTGAAATCCATGCCATAAAGTGACAAAAAAGAAAAAAATAACCCAGAAGACTTTCCACTGTATACCCATGTGCTACTAACACCATACTTGACATTTTGTCTTTGCATACTTCCAGAAGGAAACAAAACAAAAATGATGGAGGTTTTATTGCCTGGTCTGAGAACAGGGCAGTTCAGCGGTGATAACGTAAAATAATTACAAGTGACCATCTGGTAGAGCACTTGTTTAGATAAACTTAATTGAAGCTGCAGGCAAACACTAGTACTTACTGGGAATGCTGCTTCAACACACCACACTACCACCTTTGTCAGAAAAACCTGCAGGGCACTTAGCATCTCGGGAAAAAGTAAACCTCCACAAGACTGAGGCAAGTGAATCTTGCAGAAAGTGGAAAGACAGAGTGAAATACAAAATGAAGGCGCTGAAACTCTTTTTCCCTGCCCCTGAAACGCAGGGTTGCAGACATAGCACTTCACTGCTGGGGCTGCCGTGCTTTGGGCAGTATTCAACCTCAAGAGAGGCAGATTTGACTCTGACTCTGCAGCAAGTCTTTCCACTTCTCACTGCCCCAACTTTCTGTATCTGTACAGTGGGGAAAAAATGATGGCAACATTTTGCTTTAAAAATCAATAATCATAAATTACTATAATCATTTTTCTTACACAAAAGTACTACAGCTTGCCAGTTTGTGTGGTGGAAATAATTTTCAGAGGCCCTTGTTAGAGCAAGAAAATCCTCTCGCCTGGTGTAGAAGTACACGCATGGCTGGGCTGGGGTGCATCAGGAACCTCCTCTCCCTCAAACCCCTAGGAAAGGCCATTTCTCTAGGATTTTTATGAGATCATAATTTGGCCTGCACAGTTTGCTTCGCAGAGCTCAAGGGAATCTGCAATATCACAAGGACTCGGTATGCATTTTGTCACCCAGCTTTGTGAACGCAGCTCACAGTCAGGTCAGGGGAGCACAGGAGGCTGCACTGGCACCTCTGCCACCACCTGGCTGCTGCTCCAAACAGCTAAGTGAAGGTCTCATTATCTGGCACACACTCAGCTGACAACTCATATGATGGCTCAGTTAATAGTAACTCACTATTATTTTCACTTTCTTCTTTCACAGGTTTTCCCACAAGTATGTCATCATCTACTTTTGAACACAGCATTATAGTACAGCATTATAGTAACCATTGTTCAGACAGAGAGATGTATAATTTCAAATGCTAAGTATGCAAAAATAACCCCAAAGTCTCCACGCATATAGTAGGTAGGCAACAGTTCTCTGTATCAAGCTAACCTTATTTCAGAAATAAGTCAACAGCACAGGAAATACATCTACACCAAAGCTTAATTCCTACATGGGTAATGTTTGCCTGCAGCACCCCCAGAATGATATACTGAGGAAAGAAGTGCTGACTAAATGATATACATTCGCCTCTCGTAAATTTTTAACCGGCCCTCCTAGCTTCTGTTTAGGCAGAACTGGACACACGTACTCTTCCTGTTGCATTTTTCAAGATGCAAATGCTTGGCAACATTTCTAAGTAGCATCCACTGTCCAACAACCATGTTCAAGCCAACAAGCGTCGACACTTCTACTCCCACCATCTGTGAAGGCAAAAGTGCAGCTTCCAACACATATACTGGTGCTCTCTTCGACACAGGTAAGGTGCTGTATGCACATTAGATAGTAGCATAGATGTCAGCACCCACAGAAAACTAGCGGATATATCTGCACATCTGAAAATATACTCAATAACATCCTCCCATCATAGAAAATCTGCCTTTGAATTCACTGCCAAAGATTAGAAGAGTTTGTGAGGATGCAAATTCATTCCATCAGCCACTCTGCTTCTTGAGAAGCTTCACATCACCAGGTGAAAACTGCATTCTCCTCATGGTCAGCAACAACACAGCCTGTCATCTCACCACTGAGAGCTTCTCAGCTCTCCACGGCTGCCCTACGCTAGTGATATGCCACCAACCCTAAGACCAGCTAAACTGCCCCTGATTTTTAAAATACAAAAAAGCATTTTCAAAAGCAAACCCCACTATTTCTGTAAATAGGCATGTCAGAGCAGGATAAACAGCTTAGCAGCATGGAATATTAAGTTAAATGGAGCATTCAGGCCAGTTAGATCAGCTTACAAGCCACCACGTATTAACTGCTTTGGACGATAAAGCATTATTCAGGCAGAGTAAAGGATTTGATGGAGACCATAAAACTAATCTTTGATCGTAATAAAAAAAGACTCCTAAATGACATCAAGATCACCACTTTGAGAATTCTGATAACCTTTCCATTTTTTCTTCCAGAGCTGAGAGGCCTGAGTTATGTATTACCGAGAGAAGAAAATCTCCCTGAAGGAAGACAAATTAAAAGCCACACAGATAGTCAAGCAGGGACACTATTCAAACCCAGACTGAGACAATTTCGACTATAGCAGATGTTGATGAAGGCTTACACTTTTTAAAGGACTTTTTAAGAATGACAGTCAATACAGTCCCCATGGAAGGGCAAAAAATTGCAAATATTTACTGAGAATCTTCCTCTCCTATTTTTTCTAAGCTGCTCCTATCCTTGATATTTTAATGGAAATTATGAGTTAATTAAGAAGATATTTAGCATTGATGCTACACATCTTAATGGAAGAGATATAAGAGGTTTCTTGTAAAACATTTCCCAGTTTTCTCTCAGTTTGCTGAGGTCAGGCTTCTGCCTGGCAATTGCGTGCAAGAGAACATTTCACATGAAGAAAGCCTCTGGAAGCCCACAGGATCATACACAGATGATTTTCCCCAAAGCCACTTGCTGTGGCCATAGCCAGAAGGAGGATGGGGCTGACGGTGAGTGCGTCGCGGCAGGTTATGGGCAGGGTGTGGAGATCACACTACTCTGAGACCATCACTCTGAGGTGTGTGGGAAGCCACACGCCAGTTTCCACACCACACCACTTGCAAAACTGCCAGCTCCTTACACAGACTTTTCTACCAAATGTTTTTCCCTGCTGAAAACGGGTAAAGGAACAGTCCTTTTGCCAGTCCAATTTTTTGCATTACAAAACCAGTTGTACTGCTGGTCTTTAATTTGTCCTTTTCTGACCCAACAGAGCTGGCAGCTCTGATACAGTGTTTGGCACTAACTGTAGACAGAGCAACTGTACCAGGCACAGCCTAAATGGCTCCTAACAAGGAAAACATGCTTGATGACTCATCTCTGATTGCATTTTAATACAGAAACTCAGAATTTTATCTTAAGTTCCTGGTAAAACCAACACCTGTCAAGGACCAGCACAACACAGACAAAATCCACAGAGCTTGTGCACATCGCAGCAGTGGTCTTTGTTTTTGTGGGTTTTTACAATCCTCAACCAAAGAAACATATTTTGAGCTTCTGAAACTAAATGTAGTCAACAGGGATTTAGCTTGCTGTTTTCAATAACGTCCAAAGCATTGTATGCTCCTATTCTAACTTCTCCATGTGTAGGATCTTACAAGCACACAAGCTACACATTAACTTTTATAAGATTCCAGGACCTACCTGCTGTCAAAGCGCACTTCTCTCCCACCAAGCTGGGAACTCAGCATCCATGGATGCTAAAACAAAGCTTCAAAACAATATCGCTAAAGGTTCAAAAAATACCTCATTGTCCATCTCCCTTCAACAGATGCCAACCTGTGAACAGCAAGAGAAAAGATGCCTTGAGTGTCTGCTGTTATTTAGGAAGTGAACCGCAACTGCCAACTTACTTCTCTCAGTTCTTCCCAAGTCATTTCTGTCACAGCTGAACATATTAAAATAAGAAAAAAAATTAAAAAGCGACAAAGAAACTATTTCTATCTAATTCTGCTGGAAAGACTGATCAGTCTCTCTGCTCCTTTCCATGGGATTTGGATCGTGACATTCCATAATACTCAGAAGGAGTTTATATTTTAAAGCAAAAATAAATAGGTGAGATTTATCATTTTTACACTGTTTTCATTCTTTTATATCATATTTATATCATCTTTTTATATTATGCCCATTATTTTATATTAGATTATATGGATATAACATAAATGTGTCTAAAATATGAGAAACTGCTCACTCCAATGAATAAGCCAAGCCTAAGCACATATAATAATGTTAAAACTGAATATTTCCAGTAATTGGATAATGCAGTCAGCTCAGTAAAGCATTCTTGTGCAATGACTGTGTGCTGAAGGAATAGTGTTTACAGTCAATAAAAGACACAATCAAGGCAAAATTTATCCTAGAGCTTTAAATCACCTTGAAGTGGTTTTGTCTGAGGTATCAGCTCTATTTTAGTAAAGAAATATTTCAGGTCTTGTTTTTTATATATAACTACTCCATGATTAAATTAAGAAAAATAAACACTTTAGAAGTATGTTTCTTACATATAGTAAACAACAGAAAAAAGAGAAATAGCTTAATTGATCCATTACTTAATTCAGCTACATGCCACGCTCACTCTTCTTTTGAAAGCAATTACAGTACATGTACCAAAGTTTATGGATTGCACAGCATTTTCCAAAATGGTGAGCTATACCATATGTATCTTGTTTCAGAAACAGAATGGCTTTCACTGTTTTCAATAAGGCAAAGAAATGAAATGAAATGTTTACACACAAATGTTTTCCCTTGAAATCTATTTTATGTGAATCACTTGAGGCATAGTTATATATACAATATCTAGCAAAAGATCTGTCACAAATAACCTGTAATCTTTCACTGTATTATCAAGGGAGTATGTTAATAAAAAGAAGCTGTTAATGTATGTATTTCAATGGCAGTAGACTAAATGAGACACAGATATATTACTATCAATGCACGTTAAACTCCTGATACTAAGCTCCAGGTTATGAGGACATATTTATTTTCTTATGAGTCATTTAAAGGAATAAATATCAGACTATGTAACCCTTTCCTAAACTATGAAGGAAAATAAGGGGTCAGTGTAAACCCTTACAGAATTTAAAAGCTGTCAGCATTTAATGTGGTTCTCAACAGCAATGCAGTCTCAACTGGTAGAGAAATATGTGCAATCCTTTCAGTCAGCTGAAGAGCCACCATTTCAGACCTAGCTACACTGACATCGTGCCACTATTTAACTACACTACACCTCAGACGTGCTATCCTGTTCTTGAAAGACAATAGTTACCCTGAGTGTGCATAAAAAGGTTTTTAGAGGAATCCAGTATTACGTTACCTAATGCTTTTTGAAATTCCATTGGAGAGGAATGACAAGTTCCTTTAGTCCACTTTGCTGAGAATAAGAAATAAAATTTTCATGCACAGCTATTTATTAAGTTTCATGAGTAGAACTTGTCAAATAAATCCTAGCTGATGTTAAAGCATCAAACTGACAACTGAAATTGTGTTTCTACATCCAGCACATAGCACTTGAATATCAATAGTATCGCTTTTATAATCAACTAATGTAATTACATATGTAGATTACATAATAATGTAATTATATATGTATATTACATACATGCTTTGTATGCTGTGGTGAAGACACAGTGTATTAACATATTATATTTAGGCATGTCATCAACCTTTGTGCAGTTCAACTATATGGACGCATCTCTAATCTTCTCACTTGCATAATGTTTCATTAAAATTAATAGTTTACAAAGGACATTGATTAGAGTTCCCTGGATCTGAATCATGGAGAAATCACAATTGAGATGTGATACAAGTGAGAAAAATAAAAGAACACATAGAAACACAATAGCGATATAGAATCTACATCAGTTTGTATCATTCAAGTTTGACTACATGTATCAGCAAGACCATAAAAACCCAGCTTTCACCTCCTATTTGTTCATTTCACTTTGTGAAAAATACATCATAACTGGAAGGAAGCAGAAAAGAATTTCAGCTCAGTGAAAAATCCTGTTGTCACTATTAGATGCTGGCATCCATCCTCGTAACTGTTCATGACAACAAAGACCTTCCAGGATTTGGTTTGCTGGTAAGTTTTCACCTTTTACCTTTGCCACCTTGGCTCAGTGCTTTGCACCAAGCCAAGAAAAATAATGTGATATATAACACAGAAAGCTTTGTGGTAAAACAAGAGTACTCAATAAATCTATGACGTAGTCTCACGGACATTACTGACAAAGAAATGCATTTTCAGAAAGCCAAGAAGGACAGCTCTCTAGCGAACTGAGTAAGAGTGCCTGTTGTGTGTGAACTTCCGCAAACTAAATCACACATGCTGGTCATCCTGCTGCAGGTTCAAGGCAAAGACACAATGGTGCAGAAAGCAGACTGGGAGAAGTTCTTCCACGTCTAGTGGATGAAAGCTGTAGTATCCGAGTCCCAATTTTCAAGTATTTCTGGCAACCTTCTGCCACAATCTATGACATCAGGTTGAGAAACAAGCTCAGCATAGAAAAATCAAGATCCTGAATAAACACAGAATGATGGAGTCATTGAATCATTAAGGTTGCAAAAGACCTTTAAGATCATCGAGCCCAACCGTAAACCGAACACTGCCAAGTCCACCACTAAACCATGCCCCTAAGTGCCCTGTCTACACATCTTTTAAACGCCTCCAGGGATGGTGACTCCACCACTTCCCTGGGCAACGTGTTCCAATGCTTGACATCTCCTTCAGTAAAGAAATTTTTCCTGATATCCAATCTAAACCTCCCCTGATGCAAACTGAAGCTATTTCCCCTTGTCCTATCACTTATCATTTGGCAGAAGAGACCAACACCCACATCACTACAAGATCCTTTCAGGTAGTTGTAGGGAGCGATGAGGTCTCCCCTCAGCCTACTCTTCTCCAGACTGAGCAACCTCAGTTCCCTCAGCCGCACCCAGACCCTTCAGTGCTCTAGACCCTTCACCAGCTTCTCTGCCCTTCTCTGGATGCACTCCAGGAACCCAATGTCTTTCTTGTACTGAGGGGCCCAAAACTGAACACAGTATTCAAGGTGCAGCCTCACCAGTGCTGAGTACAGGCAATTCCCTACTCCTGCTGGCCACACTATTGCTGATACTAATTCTGCTCCACATTTCTGGGCATCACTCAAGGCCAGGCTGTGCTTGGAAAGACAGTCGCTTGTAATAGCTTCTGGTAGGGAGACCCATAGCACATTCCTGTGCTCTACGTCCAACTTGCCCAGATTGAAAGCAGACTGCAACACAGCACAAAATATGTTGAACTGGACTCCCAACAAGAGCTCTAAGCCTGTACTTAATAATACTTCTGAACAAAACAAGAAAAAAAGTGGGCAAATCTAGATTTAAAAACAGGCTTTTACCGCTGGTTGACTGACAGGGCAGACAAACCCCAAGGATATTCTCTACACAAGGGAAATGAAACAGAAATAAGGGATGGGAAAGGTCAACACAGTGGTATGTATCATACACATGCATACTAAATGACTAATATATGCTCCAAAAAGACTGCATTGCAGATACTAGCATTCACACAGAAAGACATAGACAGAATTTAGCCCCATACTGAGCATTTTGGGAAAACAGTCAGTACTTCTCAGAACTGCAGAACAACTGCTTGCAGCAAGCTCAGATGATGGATCTATATATTAGTAGTTACCTGCTGCTGTAGGGCATAACAGTCCCACTAAATACTGAGCCATAAATTGACTTTTCCAGTGCTAAGAGCAGTAGTATTTAAGAATTAATAATTCATTATTAATTACTAATTTTATTACCTATAATGTAATTTGGCTCACGAATATTTATTTCCCCACAAATACTTCACCATCCTTTTTCTTTTTTTAATCTTAGCACTCCTACGGTGATTATATGTCTTTTTGTTATGCTAAAAATGTTCTTCTGGTTCGAAACGGTCACCTCTCAAATAGCCATATGCTCTTCCTTTCACTTTTTTTTGTGTGTAAAGCAATGCAAAAACGGGTACTCATTTTCACTTCAGTGGGAGCTTCTAGCTTCTAACCCCTCTGTGAGTTTTACCGAAATGTTTCATGTCTGAGCACCTAAAAAGTAGGGCATCCAAAATCAGTGGACTGTTTGGAACACATCGCTTGTTATTTCATCTTCACGATCTCGCTTTCCAGCCCTCTGTCAATCTCCTCCTCCCGGGGCAGTATCTGCTCGCTGCGCCACTGGCAGCATTACAGCTCTGAGCAAGGGCACAGCTGTGTAGAAAAAGACTTCATTATCTCCTCATAAAACCAGGGGTACAAACACTGCACAAGGCTTTTGTCCAGTGGTTACCCAGCATAAAGCTCCCCAAGAGGTGGTGGAGCTCCTTCCACCCCAACATACCCAACTGGAGCTTTTCTGCCAGCCACAAATGATGACACTGGCTCACTAAGCTGATCAGTACTGCCCATCTACTACCACTATAGGAATCAAGGCACCAAGGAACCAGCATAATCTTATGGACCCTACCTCAAAGAAAATCAGACTTAACAGGGGAACTTGCAACACCAAAGTCCTCAGCCACCTCCCTTCCCACTTCTCTGTTACCCTGGAAGGGTAGCTGGCATTAGAGGCACATAAGCTGCCTGGACACTTATGGAGACCTCTTCCCATCACTCCCATCTCACCCTACTCCACTTTCAACCTTCTGCTTTTATACAGCTTTTGCTTTTGCATCTTCTGCTTGCGAATTCTCTCCATCGGAGTTGCTGTCTTCCATCCTATCTTCACAAGCAAGGCCCTGGGACTGTTCTGAAGTGCCATGTACTACCCTAACATAAATAGCAATACGCTGCAAAAGTCAAACCATTTCCTCCGCACCTTTCAGAACTACTTTTGACTTGCAGATTGACTTTTCATCTAGTCACCTTTCTTAATTGTCCAGTACCAAATTTAATATATACTCAATAATACAGTAAGTCTCTAAAATTACTGAACAGCTTGTGCCAAACTGGAATATATCATCCAGACACACAGCTCTGGCCTAGCAACCCACTGTATCTTGTCAGGGAGTAGACGACCTCTTACAAAAATCAGAACAGTAAAAGAAGTTATTTGTTACACTAAAAATGTGAAACACATTGCTCCAGGATATGAAAACTAAGCAGAGTTTAAAAAAAGATTTTGCAGACCATAAGAAAAAAAAAATGCATATAACAGCAAATACTTCTGATTTGTATCAATCTTATAGAACCATAGAATGATCTAGGCTGGAGGAGACCTTCAAGATCATCATGATTGGAATCATAAACCTAACACTGCCAAGTCCACCACTAAACCATGCCCCTAAGTGCAACATCTACAAGTCTTTTAAATACTTACAGGAATGATGCCTCAGGCACTTCCCTGGGCAGCCTGTTCCAATGCTTGACAACCCTTTCAGTCAAGAAATTTTTTCTAATATCCAATCTAATTCTCCTCTGACGCAACCTGAGGCCGCTTCCTCTTGTCCTATCACTAGTTAATTGGGAGAAGAGACCAACACCCACATCACTACAAGATCCTTTCAGGTAGTTGTAGGGAGCGATGAGGTCTCCCCTCAGCCTACTCTTCTCTAGACTAAACAGCCACAGTTCCCTCAGCCACTCTCATAAGACTTGCTCTCCAGGCCCTTCACCAGCCTCATTGCTCTTCTCTGGATGCACTCCAGGAACCCAATGTCTTTCTTGTACTGAGGGGCCCAAAACTGAACACAGTATTCAAGGTGCAGCCCTACCTGTGCTGAGTACAGGGGCACGATCACCTCCCTACTCCAGCTGGCCACACTATTCCTGATACAAGCCAGGATGCCATTGGGCTTCTTGGCCACCTGGACACACTGCTCGCTCATGTTCAGCTGGCTGTCAACCAGCACCCCAAGATCCTTTTCCGACGGGCAGCTTTCCAGCCACTGGTCCCCAAGCCTGTAGCTTTGCATGGCTTTGTTGTGACCCAAGTGCAGAACCTGGCACTTGGCCTTATTGAACCTCATACGACTGGCCTCGGCCCATCAATCCAGCCTGTCCAGATCCCTCTGCAGAGCCTTCTTATCCTCGAGCACACTGACACTTCCAACCAACTTGGTGCCATCTGCAAACTTACTGAGGGAGCACTCAATCCCCTCATCCAGATCAACCAGACCCAAAACTGAACCCTGGGGGACATCATTTGTGACCAGCAGCCACCTGGATTTAACTCCGCTCACCACCACTCTCTGCACTCGGCCATTTAGCCAGCTCTTTATCCAGCGAAGCGTACACCCATCCAAACCATGAGCAGCTAGTTTCTCCAGGAGGATGCTGTGGGGAACAGTGTCAAAGGCCTTACTAAAGTCCAGGTAGAGAACACCCACAGCCTTTCCCTCATCCACTAGCCGGGTCACCTGCTCATAGGAGGAGATCAGGTTGGTCAAGCATGACTTGCCTTTCATGAACACATGTGCTGCCTGGGCCTGATCCCCTCATTGTCCTTCACATTCTTTGGGCCCGGCCATCCAGACAGTTTTTTACCCAGCGAACTGTACGTCCATCCAAGCCATGAGCTTAAAATCATGCAACAAAAGTTCAGCCTCTAACTCATTAGAGCTACATGGGCATTAACTGTGTTTAACTTATTATCCTATAGACAAATTGGCACCAAAGAGGATGCTTAGATCAGTGGTCAAATACAGCAGGAGAATGACTGTGTCCAGCTTTGACCAAATTGGAGTAGAGAGGGGTGGCAGAGTAGAGGCCACAGGGATCTCCTGATTAAATCACCCAAGAGAGGTTCCTTCCAGGGTCTGGAACACACACTGTAAATTGCCAAACTACCAACGGGGCAGCAATATCTCCCCACTCCAGAGTCTTGCATAGGTATGTTGTTTAACGCATGTGAAATGATGCGACCATGATAACAGCCAAAGAAAAGCCAACTAAAACAAAAAGTAGTTCATAATTTCTATTACCTTGGTGCATTTACTATGACTTTACTAAGACGTTATACATTTGATTAATCCACAATAATTCACCCCCCATGTTTTCATAGGTTTCATTCCTTATCCATGCAGAATTTCCATGCTACCGGTAAATATGCCCAAGAAAGAGATTCAAGATTAGTCACTGGGACTTCATCTGCCCTTTCTGAGGTTGAATGTGGTAACTTCTGAAATAACAACAAAGTTGTTGCAGAACAGACTGTAGTGCATTAGTAAACACAAAAGACAACCTGATTCCATCACATCTATTCAAGTTAGAAGCAACTCCAAAATAAAAGTGACGCAAACAAGTTTAGAGTCTGGAAACAGAGTCCTCTTGATATTATTAATATTGTTTAGTTCTCATTACAGAGATGTGATATTGCTTATGATACAGAGGTTACTGTTTATGCTATAAGACTTGGCATGACTCTCACGCTGTTACTGTGGCATAAGTTCATGTCTTTAAATTTCCATTTATGTGAAGGGAGAAGCTCTCTCACATTTTGTTTGTTTCATTTTGTTCATCTTAATTTCTTGTTCTTTTGCTTTTCTGTTCACTGTATTCTGCTCCCATTTCTGTCTTCACCTACCTCCTACAGTCAATGTATTCCTAGCAAAAGATTTGGCAATTCAGTATTTTTATTTCTCATAAAATAAAGAGGAAGGTAAAGAACATTATCACCGTGAAGAAAAATTATCTGACTGATCTTGATTATTTTTTACATTCATTCTCCATCTTTCCTTAAGAGGAAAAAGCTCTCTTAGAAGCTTTTTCCATTTCCATACACTAACCATTACTAATCACACTGGTATCGATTCAGCCTGTGAAAATGTATTGCAATGAGAAGTTTACCTTTTGACCTTCAGTCTCTGCAATTCTTCTGTGATGAGCAAGCAAACACTTACAGTTCCCAGACCCAAAAGTGTTTGTAAGGAAACAATAGAAGGAAATAAAAGATACTGAAGATGCCTTCTAACCCTGTCTTGTCACAGACAGGATTTTTGCTTTTGCAGTAGGCACCTTCCATTTCTTGATCTTCCCATCACTTCGAGCTGGGATCTATCATCTCTGCTACTGTCATAGGTTTGTTTATACCACCTTTTCATGCAAATTCTCACAAATGACTCTTAAGAATGACTTGTGAATTTGCTAAATAATGAAGTCAGAACGCCTGTAGTTGCAAACCTCTACAAAGCTGTGAAGGCTGAGAAAGAGTGGTGAGAAACTCCTACTAAACATACTCATCTGAGCCATTAGCAACCAGGGCTCCCACACACCTCCCACGGACAGCCTTGCCATGCAGAGCGCTCCTGCTTCTGCAACCATTTGGTCACTGGGTTCTTTAGCCCAGTGGGCTTGAAACTACCAATGGACAGGCTTGTAGCTCAATCAGAAATATGGGTCTGCTGCCCAGCCACAGACCCCAGCCCCTTGGAGTCTGAATTCAGACAGTCCTCCTGGAAGCATCAGCTTGTGGAAAGAGGGGCTATGCCTACACTGCTAAACTAAAGCTATCCGAAGAAGTTTCCTGGCCAGAGAACACAACTGCCACAACCATGACATTGTCAAAAGGGTCCCTGGCGTGGTTTTGGCCATTCCAACTAACCTTATTTCCAGCATTTATTAGGCACGACTAGAGGCTTAGCACGTGCCTGAGACTAGTCCTAGTAGTGGTTTGGATGTGGCTAAGCTGCTCCATAGGATCATAGAGCTTAATGGCAGAGACATGGACTGTTCTGCCACGGGTGGCCTGATGCTGCATCTCCCTTGCCAGATAGCGCAGCCCCTCAGAGCTGATCTGCAGAGCAAAGCAGCTCTGCTGGGGAGCCAATGTCTACACTGTACACTTCTATGGGTCTCACATTTGACAAGCTCTTTTTTGCTCCTGTGGACTGAGTGTACATTTGCAGCTGGAGCACATCAGGTTCCTTCCTGAGAATGCATTTTGTGATTTAGTTTCATGTGAAAGGAATCCAGCTCATGTGCTCCAAGCCCACTCTGCTTTGTTACCAAAACCGTACGTAGTATTAGGAGATGCACTTCAAAAAACATGAAAAGTAAAGTATTCTCCCACAAACAAAGGAGTGTTTCTGTCTTTTACTCATGTTTGTGTATATGTTCATTCCAGTTCTTTGTGATGATTTTCACCCATGTGGTTTCCTGATTGTGCTTGAGGTTATTCAGTGAAGTCCACTGTATACCACAGCATGCTGCACTTGCAGATAGGTTGCTGCTGTGACAGTTGTAGAGATGTGTTGGTGCACTCCGCATCTTAGAAAACAGAAATGTTAGTCTCCATTTGGTGTTTGCTGATGTATGGCTATTTTGCTTTCAGTGTCTAACCTCGTCAAGTTTAGGAATTGTTTGAAGACTTAGAGCAGAGATTATGGGGAAAAAATAGAATCATAATCCTTTTCTACTCTATCTAGTAACTGCTTACTAATTTTCTATATACATTTGAGTATCACTTGGGATGAATTAAGACTTGTATAACTTTCTGGTGTTTCATTCAAAGGTTTGTACTATTTTGATGCAGAAATGATCTGAGGAGTTAACATTAATCTTCAATTACAATAAACATTTTGTTTAGTATAGATGCTGTGTTATCTGAGGACGTGACACTGACAAACGAGAAATGATGTATGTTTTGGAGAGCTGTTGGGTTTTTAAACTGATTTTTCTATAGGTAGCTTTACGCCATTTTTGAGACGGATGATGGTGTCTAAAAATAATGACGTTGGAATAAAACAAGGGATTAAACAAAAGTGTAGTTTTGGAGAATGCAAACAGAATGTTTACCATACAAATAGTTAATATATTTGAATGCATGTATATTATCTCTCATCTTTTTGTTTCTATTTTAATAACATGGGGGCATGAATGACTACATTTCTGGCACTTGTATTATGTATATGAACAAAATGTTAATTTAATCTCTCTGGTTTACGGATACATCCAGGTACACAGAGATTCATACTCATGTATCCCTACCTGCACCTGCAAAACCCACCTTCCACACACAGAAATTGAAATGTCTTACTTTTGACCATTAATGAAATTAATGGATTTTGTATGAGGGAGAATTATAAAATCAGAATCACATATTTTGTGTTGCATCTGTTTTCCCTGTTATGACTAGGAACAGAGGAATCCTTACAGCAAATCATCTGGAACTTGTGTCAAAATAATGATGTCCATGCAGACACAGACGACATGATTACAGTAAAAAGCAAGTGAAATGTCATGTCATAAAACCATTATGTTTAAAAAGAAGGGAATAGTGCAAAATTTGGTATGTCAGACTTCAAATTTCAAGGGAATCACTATTACAACTCCTCTAAGTTTAACCTTCAGGAATTTGGTTCACATCTTTTTATTGGTGTACCTTGTATGACTTCAGCAATGTTAGCAATACACACTGAGAAGAGAGTTTCGCCCAACATTTTCAAGACTATTGGTATAGTTTGTGATACAACCATGTCAACACATACAGCCAAAACAGTCTACATGACATTCCTTAGCATCGAAGTCCTCAGATTTAATATAGTGCATAGCCATATACGACCCTTCTCTGGGTTTATGTCAATGATCTTAGGATATTGTTCAAGTCCAAAACAGCCTGGTCTTCACCTACATTTTAAAGTTCAACGGTGTTATTTCTGAGTGTTTAAAAAGTTAGCATGATACAATGATGAATGTGGGTAAGATGTGACTGTACCTTGTGAGTTTAAATGAAACAGGTTTCTTGTTATAAGCCCAGGAATAACATGTGAAGAAGCTTGTTAGGGGGTAAATTCGAACTGCATTTTGTAGTGGTTGCTCATGCCACACTCTTATGCCAAAGAAATGAGTGTGTGTCCTACCGGAGCAAAGAGTACACACAGAGGCAACCCACTGCAGAATTGCTGGAAAAATTCTCCTGAAACTGACATTACACTTCTCTGAGTCACATGATTGTGACAATTTTTTTGTGTATCACCTACATTATATAAAAAAAGAAGTAAGTACTTTTTTATCCATCTTGCTTAGGTAAATTTGTTCAGAGCACTTGAGTGCTTCTCTTTTCCAAAAACGTGTATTAACTACGGAGCATGGATGAAGAGAATTCATAAAAAGAACTAAGTTTTTTAGATACTTTTCACTGCTAGTATATTTGTAGGAAAAACTTTTACCATTCTACTATCTGTTAAACTCAGTCCATTTTAAACAGCGGATGTCCAAAAATTCCATATTACTATCAAAGTATTGAGTTAGAATGAGATTTTCAGACCTCTCTGAGAGAAAAGGCTTCAGGAGTCACTGGACAATTAAATCCTTTGTGTTTATGAGCTAAGCTTTTCAGTCAACCCCTTCAATATGAACATGACAGGATATTTTGATAAATGTTACCACTCATCAAATAAAGTATTTTCAACAAAAGGTATTTTACCAGTTCTATTTGCCACCTACTAACATAATTAAGGCTATGGTTACAGTTTTTTTTCTCATTTTGAAGAGCAGCACATTTCAGCTAAGACTTAAACAACCTGTCGTTGTGACTTATGCCTGGAGTGCATTCCTATACCTACAGCCTTTGGATTTGCTCCCGGGCTCAATTCCAAAATGTGCAGTTTAAAAATAGTGCAAATAGGTGCTCATACATATTTTTTTCTTTATTGCTTTCCAGTATCTTAGCCCCACTTCCACGATACGTTTAAAAAAAACCTCAGGGTTTTAATGGCCTTGGCACACAGCCAAATACATCTTCTGCCAACTTTAACCTATGCTGGTGTTTCAAGTAGCTGAGACAGTTCGCCGTGACACAGACAGGTGTTCTTAAATAAAGTCTGGTTTTCACAGGATGCTCAACAGTAAAATCAATACACCCACTTAGATAATCAAGTGTGAATACACATAAATTCAGGAGGTACCTGACAAAGACATGCCATCTCGCAAGCCCAACTGCTCAAAAACCAACTCCCTCAAGGACTTGCCTAAACCAGGTCAAAGCCAGAGCAGGTTCCCTAAGCCACATACTAATGAACTTTCCCTTCACTAGAAAAATAGCCCGAGCGCACAACACCCAGTTCCTGTGCTGTTGCAGCTGTTCCTCAGCCTCCCAGGAGAGAGGGGTTCTTGTGAAGTCTTAGGTGTTTCCTCAAGCTTGAGCAATCAGGATATAAACCTTTCTCCACTCCTCTCTTCTTTTGGTACCTTTGAAGTCCTGGAGGCAGCAACATCTGCCAGAGGGCATCAGACAAATTGGCACTCACAGCTGAACTGTGGTTCTCTCCTAAATTTATTTCCAGAGGTTGATGTGAAAGCAGTATGAACAGATAACTATGATGAATCTATCTACTCATAAAGATTAATTGGTTCCATTTGCTGCTTCTGCTATTGTTATTTAAAGGATCAACAACCTAATTTTCATTAATATTTTGCAGAAAAGAATATGATTTAGACTACTATGAGTACTCACCCATCTCCCTCAAGAAAACTGCCAAAGATAAAATTATAAATGCATAGGTAATTTATTTGCTCAGCCATGTGTATCAAAACAAAATATGTTTCTCTGCATATTCTGACCAACTAGCTGGCCACTAATACTTTAAGACTGTGCAACATAAAAATTAAATATGTTTTCATAACTGCAGTTGTCAGGATCGTAGCTCAATGTACTTTCTCTGCACAAAACAGGCAGATTTGAGTGAGATGGTAAAGCTAAATGGTACATTTGCCTTGGGAATTATCCAACAGCCTACATGGAATACACACAGTGAATTCCTTTTTCTAAAATAATGCTGAATATAGAAATTTTCCATGTTTTAAAAAACTCATACTGCTTCTAGGAACAGATGCAGACACACAGATTAAACTAGGAGAGTCAGAATAATCAACAACAAGATATACATAAAGCAAGACACCCTCTAGGCCCACAGCAGCATGGGACACAGGCAACAAAATGCTCAGACAGGTTTTACCTAGCAAGAGGGAGATGGTCTTTGCACGTGATAGACAGTATGAATAAAACACCCATAATCTCAGCTATAACTGAGTGGTTCCAGGTGGGAAATGAGAAGGTCATTGAAGCATCAGCTGCATTTGTTGTTTCATTAATTGCCATTCACAGGAACAAGTGTGCATGCAGCTAGTTTGAATGGGGCCAGATAATCTGTCAGAGAGATGTGTTAGGAAAATCTACTCCTTTGGTTCTCATTAAAATCTGTGGGCCCAGGGTGGACTTTTACCTGGAATATCTGCATCCTCCTCTATTTTTTTTAAATAAGTGAACAAAAAAACCCAAACAGAACTGTGCCTAAAGATCCATTTTCTAGGTCCGGATAAAGAGGATGATCCAACCACAGTTGTGAAAGACTGCAAGGTGAGACATGTGATGCCACAGATGAATATACTGATGAAGAAAAACTAACCAGAATGAATTAAACCAAATGCAGCGTGTCCAAATTAACCTTGACTTCCTTGATTATCAACTGTGTCTGTTTTGCTCTTTATGTAACAGATGATCTCACTCACCTCTCCTAGGTACGGTTAGTTGTCCTAATTTCTTTCAGCAGACAGCTTTGCTTTGAGGCCAGATTGGAGTCAGGCACACCACTTCTGTCTGATCAGAAACAGTGAGGCAAGAAAAAAGAACTAATCTCAACTAAAACTTCACCAGTTTATTCTGTGTGACAGATAATGCATTTCTACAGCCTCCCATGAGAACTCATATGGAGGAGGTTTAGCGGGCTATCAACACACTTCCTAACTCATATCAAATCGCATTAATCATCAGCTTACATTAAAAAGGCCACCTGTCCTTGCCTCTTTGTTCCCTACAATGAAAAACATTCCTCTATATTGCAGTTGTTCAATTAATCCATGTATTTGTTACAAAATTTTGCACATTAATATCCACTCATACTGCGATCAGGAAATCTACAGCTCTTGTCAGAGTTTATGCCTCTGTTTTCAGGTGTGAGGGAAATGAACTGAATAAAATGACACAAATGCATTAGTTCTGCGCTCAATCTCTGACCACTTAAAGACAAACAACCATTTTTTTTAATAGGTCTGAAACCTTCAGATAAAGGTCTTGCAATTCTACATCTCAGTCTGGACCAGATGGTGAGATGCCATTAATTTCACAGACGAACTTGTGCTGATGGAATTTCTAGCTCAGCTTTGTACACTGAAGCAACTTGGATAAGCTTCTGAGTTTTCAGGTATTTTCCCAGAAGAAACCAAATCTCAGCTACACAGCACGGGTCAACCAAGCACACAGTTTCAAACACTGCTCTGAACTTTTTCAAACACTAAAAGGAGGAGGGCATTAGATCACAGACCTGCACCGTTCTGCCCTATCTCCAATCTGACCAACATGATGCTATAGACCTGTGCATCTCTGGGAACGCACCCTTAGGATGATAGCAATCCGAAATGATGAAAAGTCTAAAACCAACAGGAAAATACAGGCACGCTCCTCCATACCACCTTCCAGCCACCACATCAGTAGGGGAGCTCATCCTGATAGCCACAAATGGTCCTTGTTACTTAAGACTCGGTCACTTACCACAACCATTCCTGGGTTATCACTTGATTTACACTACAGGACAGAGATACAAAAGCAAGCAGTGGAATTATGATGCAGAGTAAAGGTTAAAACAACATGAAATGGATTAAGAAGGCATGTAAAGAAAGGGATCAAAGGATGCTTTGTGTGCGTGATGACCTGGAAGAGATCCTGCAGCTTGCAGCAGCCAATTACAGGGTTTATTTTGGTGCAATTTAATGGCTATTTGAAAAGCTTGCATCAGCAGATGCAGTTATCGTGGCTTCCAATAATTTTAGCAGATAGAGAACTAGAGATGGATGCTAATTATTGTGTTTGTGTAAGAGCTGGGGTTTTTTGTTGCCATTGTTTGCAAACGAGTATGATCTAAGAGCAATTTTCTAAGATATGACGTGGTAATGATAAATAATATTATCACCCAAGTAAATATTTGTAAAATATACAAAGGAGAGTTATTCTTTACTGTGACAGTACTAACTGTTCACCAGTTAGAAGGGAGCCCTAAAGCCTGCTGCCCTCATGTGTGTTGCTAGTTGGGTATTCACGACAACTTGTAAACAAAATCTAGTTCAAACTACACAAGATGCCTCCCCCCATCTTTCCATGGCTACGATATGAGACACTGCAGAGGAGGGGGAGAATGAGCATTAAACACACAACATAGGAAAAATAACAGAAGACTTTTACAGAAATAAGGTTCAATCTATGAAAGAGATATTTTGTTTTGCTTGTACCTTAGCACTTTTCTTTCATACTTCACATTACTATAAAGGTAAGAAAACCAGCATTTCAGTGAGTAATTAAAATAAGCTAAAAATACATGATAGTCTTTACAATAAAATCTGAAATTCAGTCCTCAGTGATTTGAGCTGGTTTATGAACCCCACTAGAAGCATCACCTAGATAAGGAAGATTGCTTCTTCACTTTAAATCGGGTGGGGTGGTGAGGTGGTGGTAGTGTGTTTTGTTTCATTCTGGTGCAGGGGAGGGGTGGTAGTGGTTTTGTTTCATTTCAGGGTGTGCTTTTTAGGTGCAAAGAAACAAATAAAAATGCTTATTATTGTTTTATTTGGATTTTTTTGAAGTTGACCAGCGGCTATGCTTTCCTTTCTCACATGATAATGACCTAATCAGGTTCTGGCTCTACATGCAAAATCATCTTAAATTTAAACTTAATCAAATCATCAACCCTAAAAAAATCTTAGCCCTTACCTGAATTTCTATTTCAGATAAAGAATCCATATAAACACTTGGGCTTTTAATGTCTTACCCCAAATCATCGAATAGATGATACAACAAAATCATCTATATTCGATTCATCCTCTTCCAGCATTAATGGAACTTCTTTGGATACTGTTTCAGAGGTAGGACTTCATCCCTAGACATAACTAGCTCAAATTTAAAATAACATAGTGAGACATCTAATTTTTGTCTCGAGGTTCCCTTAGTGGAAGTAACTATATTGTCCTCATCCTGCTCTTAATTTTACACACATCTCCTGTTCCTGTTCTGATGGACTGGACAACTGGGGGCAACACTTAGCAGACACATTTTCTTTACTTCAAAAAGAGGTAAGTAGACAGTGGGATTGGTGAAATAGGAAAAAACAAGCTAGTGAACCCCCAGTACTGCTGTGATGGGCAAAGACTGCTGCAGGTGCTCTGGACATTGCGTCCTCTGGCCAGAGAGACACCCTGGCATCACCGTAGGAGCCCTTCAGAAGCATTTCTAGCCCCCGAAAAGGCATTATCCTGGAATAACAGCAGGGTAATAAGCATATGTCTGGGTGTACATTAATGTAAAAGTATAAAAATTGTAAAGAAGAAATAAGGGATGTAAACTTACTGTCCACCAGCATTAAAAACTGGAGGTGAGGGCAAATTCCTAAAACAAAGTCATAATTTCAGTAGACTGAAAGCAGACACCAAGGCCAGAGGTGTTACAGTTGTTTATAGCAACACAAGGCCTATCTGATTCTGTTGAAGATGAACAGGGGTCTGCTTTTATTCAGAACAAAACACTCCTGATGCACTAAATATGGCAGTGCAACTGCTCACCCAGTGTAAATAAACACAGCTTCAATAACACACTGTACAGCTGCTGAGGACTTGGTCCTGTGTGTAAATGATCTCCTCTCATGAGACTATCCAGATTTGTTGCTTGTGACTGACAACGGATCAATCTTTAATCAAAAATGTAAGGCCTAAAATAAATTTAAATTAAAACTATAGAATCATTTCTCATCTATTGCTCCAGTGACAACCATAAATACAGAGGGTCTGGAACACAAGCAGCAGCGTTCAGCAGTTTTCATTCTATTCTCACACACATTCACTAAAGCCATTTTACCATTATTTCCTCAAAACAACTCGTAAGTAACCATAAAGTGTATATTTCCATCGTTTGGTGTTAAGCCAGATCCCCCAGGGACCAGCCCCTGCCTCACTGCAACGCCACTGAATCTGGGGTCTGTAAAACCCTGTTTGCAGTTCAGTTGAACCATTCCACGCCAGGCAGAAACAACACCACAACACGCGCGTTACAGTCCTTTGCCACAGGGTATGTACTACACACACCCTTGAAAGGCGAAACAAATCGGTGTGTAACAAAGCTCCCAACGAACCGGGGGACGTGTGCAGGGGAGCTGTATCTTTAGACTTCACCAGCCACTTCAAAATAGAACTTCTATAGCAGAAAATGATTCTTCACTTATTTAATAGGTTCTTCAGGTTTACTTTTTGACAAGACTCTCAGTTTGAAATAGCAATTTGACTTTAAGACAGATGCTGGCCTCGTGTGGACTAATACCGGGACTCATTTACAGCCAGGTTAGACTATAATTTTGGATACTTCTAGGAAAGGTGACAGGGTTCACCACTGATGTTAGCTAAGAGGGAACTGGGGGCTCATTCTCGCGACGACACTGCCTGGAGCCTTTTTGGCTACAGCGAACTCAGAGCTCTCTTTCGAGAGCCTGGCACTCAGCACCCAGCTTTGCCGGCAAACAAACCACATTAAACGGGGCCACAGGCTCTGTCTCACCAGCGATCACAAAGCAGAGACCTTTTCCATGCACAACTACACAGCAGAGTCTCTCGTGTTAGCCCGTTTGGTGTCTGATTCTGCAAAGAGCACGCTTTCTGCAGGTAAAGCCTTGGCTGGAGGTCTCCCACTGGCAGCAAGAGCAGCAGAACAGCTCCCCTTTGCTTGGATAGCTACATCTCAAAGCCTGTGCTTAAAACCTTTGTCTTGCTGTTAATTCTTCCCCGAGTCTGAATGACTGCCTGAGCAGGCCAAAAATTGTAGCTAATACAGTAAAACAGTATTAGCTATAACAGTATTATGATTTTTTTTTTCTTTCTTCATTTAACCAACAATTATTAAGGCCAGATGGATAAACTGTGAAACTAACTCTCAAAATATTTTCCAAAATGATAAACACCAACCTACAAACACCACCAAATATTTGAAAAGCTCTGACAGTCTCACAGAGAAAATGCTTATTGCCAAAAAGAAAGAAAAAAAAGTTTCAAAATGAATAGGTGACTTTTTTCAATCAGAATACTTGAGTATATTAAAGAAATTAATTCCAAGTAAATTATACACGTTGGGGCTGTAAGCCCAGAAAGCTACATAAATTTGTTTCTCTCTAGGGCAGCTGACCCATGCATTGAAGTCAATGGAACAGATGTGGTATGTAAAGTCAGTCACATGTATCTGAACCTGGACAGTGCCAGTGTTAGAGCTCCTGCCTGGAGGACTGAAAATACAAAAAAATAATTGAACTGTGATCCAAAGTAACAAATCAGTTTCACTTGAATAAAATTTTAAAATTATTTTGCCTTTTTTTCCTCATTCACTAAAGAATATATATAACACTGTAAACAGTCGGAAGGAAAGAACCTTTATTTTCTAAGAGCATTTTCTATTTTATTTTCCACTTTCTTGATTTCTAAAAGAAAGATTTTAAAATTATTCCTACAGTACCTTTATTTCATTGCTTTCAGTGCTTGCGCATTTTAACACTCCGAGCTATGAAGCAGAGCAGCTGAGGCAGCAATTCGTATCTTGCTCTGTCATTCTTTCTGCGGAAATGGTAACCTCTAAAATAAGGACTAGGATAACAAGTGGGTGCCTTACTGGGCCAAATCATTTAAACTACATCTGTCAGTTCATCTCTCAGCACGCACATCATGTATATGCACAGGTCCACACACAGGTAGGTAGGATTTAGAGAAAGTACGTCTTCCGTCATTGTAAGAGGATTTATAAAGAATTAAAAGGATGAGAAAAAAAATGCCCCTTTTTCTTTATTTATTCCTATTAGAATTGTAACTCATTCTCTTCATGTGTTTATTACATATTCTGATTTTCACAAACTTCATCTCCAATTTCATCTCCAGCAGTTCCTAAGCAGTACTGCTGCTCTTAGCTAAGAGATCTTGCTTAAAGAAACACTTTATAAATTATATCATTCACACTACAGCCCATTATTCAATAAAGCTGTAATCATGTTGCTGTAAATCTATTTGTCCCACATTGAATAATCTTTTATCTTTTCCAATTGAACAGACTCTGCATGCTGTTGCACAATCAAGGGTAGTACCATTCTTCCTGAACATGATTGCCTTCATTTTAATTTCCCCCTATTATTAAAAAAACAGAAATAATAATTCCACAAATTATGCTTTTCTTTTCTTTACCACTAGCCCCTTAAGACCTACTTCAACAAATGACTTTATTAAAATATAACCAGCTTCTCATTCCTTTTATTCCCTTGCAGCAGAGCAGAGTGTATGGGAATAACACAGTACTATATTAATGTTTAGATTTTTATTTTGGAATACCAATAACCACTGTGACGAAAAGCGATTGTTTTTATTATCTTCTAAAAGCCCCAATATTACTTTAGGAAGAAAAATCCCAATTTCTGCAAGACCCTTTTTTTGTATAGAAAATGTGTCTTGTTCAACTAAAGTGTACAACACTGTAATAAAAAAATAAAATATATACTATAAAATTATAAGAGTATACTAATATGAAATTTTGAAGCATGGAGGATACAGTCATTCCCCTTGCACGCACACACAATATTCAGTTGTGTGACTTTCTCCCATAGTTTCCAGGACTCATATAAGTGAGTCCTGGCTTCAAAGCAGACTCGAGTCCAGAGGAATTGCATATGCTGAAAGGTGCCAAGAAGATGCAGGCAGTTCTGCAGGATTAGGGCTTTCACGTAAATTCGCTTTTGAGCACACAATAAGTCCAGCAGCCGGCAACAAGCTGCTCCTGCTACACCACTTCCTGAATGCTGATTAAAATCACAACAGAATTTACTGCTGTGCACTCAGGGCCTTTTCAACCTTAAACAGACCCATGTGAGCTTCCTTTCTGGACACTTCAGCCGAGGCTGGCCAAGAGGAGGAGTACAGCACTTAAACTCTGTTGGAGTTTTAGAAGCTAGCAGTTCCCATATATTGAAGTCTTTCCCCATACCCCTGTTTGTGCAGTAGGGGAATTTAAAGTAGCAGTACTGTTGCCAGAAAAGGCAACTTGCAAATGGCTCATTTACTTTTTGTCCCTCCTTTCCCTTTCACCTTCTGACCATTCTGAATTTAGCCAGAAGTCCATTTGGTTTAGTCATTTCTTGTTAAGAACATGCTTGAGATCAATACATTCTTCCTCATCATCAGTAAATTTTCTCCCCATTACTAAATGAAACACACAGTCTCATCAATTCTTGGCCAGATGTTTTCTCTAGAGCCAACTTCATCTGAACTGAGGGTCATTTTTGTCCTTCCCTCAGGCCCTTCTCCAAAAATCACCACTCAGTCAAGGCTTGTGTGAAAAACTGATTACAAAAATGGAAAACATTTTGAGTGGTTTCCACCTAGACACAAACACGCAACCACTGATCACTTACGTCAAAGCCAGTGACACATTCTTTTGTACTGAGACATTTCACCACATTACTTTTGCTCTTGGTAAGGGTACAGATTGCTAAAAGCTGTATTATATTATGTTTTTCCCATGCACGTACTCCTCCAGATAAACCTATCATATCTGTTCTTCCTCCTCCATACAGCTGGCACAAAATGTTCAGCTGGACACCAGCAATAGGGCTCCCAGGTGATAGCAGCACAGTATTGATTTACATTTTGAAAACAATGTTGAAGACAGACAAAATTATTTGAAGCCAAAGCAGAAGCCTATAATAACTAGAAATTATAAGTGTGCTGATCAGGATACAATTAATACTAGCTTGCACTGAACCTGAATATAAGCATACTAAAATAGCATAACCAACAGCAATACATAAGCATTTGGCAACACTGGTGGCCCAGCCAAACACCATGAACCGTATCATACATACACCAGCACGAGACACATGACCATCCAAGGGGCAAAGACAAACAGTTGCAGACAGAACTACATAGTAGACAGTATGAATTTAGTAGCTGAAAACTTGTCAGTCTTCTAAACCCTCCTACCAATGTGATCTCTAGTTTCTGATAACTTACAGATATACATATAAATATGTATTCACCTACAACATCTAAGGAAACCAGAATTTTCGGAATCACACTTTTCTTTGTGGCTCCAGCCATCCTGTTTATCTTTAATGTCACGCTGTCGTTTCACATGATGAGCTCTGAAATTCAGTGAAGTTTTCTAAGATCAGATTACTACCACTGTAAGGGAAGAGAAGCCATCATAGCTCATGGTGCAAACTGCTGCCTGAAGCTGTTCTTATGAGAATACTGCTAATCTCAAACATGCAAATAAAAACCAGTACGGAACAACAGAGTAATTGGCTCCCCATCAACAGTGAATGAATGGTACGATTCTTTACCCATCTTTACTTTTCACAGTCAAGTTAACTGAGAGATGGCTATAAAATAGTCAGTTAGTGACAAAGTGTATAAGGGCATATTAGCCCCTAACATTATCATTATGTTACCCACTGACGAATCAAGTACTCTGAAACCTAAGACATCATGCGGTACAGCAGCAGCATTCAAAACCTATTCTCAATGGATCAAAGAAAAATACAGAAGGGTTAGAAACATATTCAAAGAATCGACAAAATGCTGAACATGTCACATCTGAGGCTGCAGCCTTGAGCCCTCTCCTCAGCACGGCTGCCCGACACCTCCTGCCTCCTGCTTCTTCCCCTTCCCCCTGTTGCAGGGGAAAAAGAGTGGAGTCTCTGGCCCCTCTGGAGTGACTGAGCTGCCCAGAAGATCCCCCCATGACCTACTTCTGTCAGGAGGAGCTGTGTTAACTGCTCGAATTCCTTATTTTGATTGTAACGAGACTGGAAGTTCTCCTATGCCTAACTGAACGTGTCCATCTAGAGTTCAGCAAACCCCAGCACAGTGGTGCCAACAAACGATAACCTACTCATAGCATGTCTGAGCCCAGAGAAAAAGCTGATGTCAGCTATACAGACACCACGCTTGAATTTCCACATAACAGCCATTTGCAGGATGATCTGAAATAAACTGCTGACTCCAAGTCTAGTTCTGGGGGAGTAGACGAAACGCTACCTCTTTGTGAACAATTTCACCTCGGCAGAGGAACAAATGAGGACGGGAGTGACTCCTGGCCTGCCACAGGTGATCACTGGAGAACAGGGTTGCAGGACAGAGTATTTCACGCTGACCCTTCCTGCACTCTTCTGCGGTAGATAAGCCAAAGACTCCCAGCTGTAGGCTTGAGAAGCCAGGACTAATATACTTGCTAAGCAAGTAAGCAGTCCAGCAGCAGAACAGCTCTGCTACCTTACAAAACCCCCACAGCATCAGTAACAGAGCATTTGCCGACGTGAACAAAAATAACCATCTAAATCAAGCAAAGTGGGAATATACATGCCACAGCATGGTTTGCCAGCTAAATTGTTTTTTGCTAACAATTATTTTCTGTTGAAAACTGCCAGTAAGAAAAACACATGTCAAAATGCCCCTTTCCTCTTGAAGGTCCAGTACTTGACTCTGTTTACTGATGGAGAATTCTTGAGCACAGATCTGACCATGCCATGCTGGAGGGGTCACCAGCTGTGCTCCACGTGAGCTCTCCAAGTCTCATCCTTCACAATACAAAAGAAAGGCTTCCTTACCCATTGCCTTTTTCAGACATGTCTTTTGTTACCACACACATGATGGCTAGGGCATAAGAAATCACTGTACATTTGCTATGTTTTTTAATTGCCATATAAATGTAGCTCATCAACCAAAAACTGTTTCTACACGCCATGTATGGGAAAAACTGTGACTAACAGGAATTATTTAACATGCACATAATCAATAATACATAATCTTTGGGTACAGACATGCATTGCATGTCAGTGGAAACAGTCAAAAAGGCAACTTGCCCTCAAACAGATGTTCCTGTTTTCTAAATTAGTGTCACAAGCTAGCATTTTTTTTTAATTTCAGAAAAGACAAAGATCTCAACATGTATCACAGAGGCTACTGTTGGATTGCGTACTCATGCTTCTTTCCAACACAAGTCAAATAGCAAGCATTCTTTTCCAACGAAATTTCTTCAAGTATTGCATTCTTCTATCTTTAATATCGCACTGGCTTCCTCAGCTATCTATGCATTGCTGAGGTGACGGTCAAGCATTTAGCATCTAGTTTATCCCCAGATAATCCCCATCCGCTGTCTACAAGGACAGATTTGCTGTACTGCAGGAAAAGGGAACTCTGACATTAAACGCATGGTCTGCTGCTTTATTTCAAATGTAAAAATTAATAGGGCAACAAGCACAGTAAGAAATGACCAAGCAACAGCCTAGAAACCCCCCAGTGAAAAGACTTAAACAAATCAGTGCTTTTTAATGAACAGAACTGCCTTGAAAACACCATCATCTTTATAGAAAGATGCACCACAAATAATTATCACACCCTGGGGGATCACAGGTTTCACAGATGAGCTAAGAAAGACGAGCTGTGTAGGTCACTTTTTTCCTCCCCTGCCTTCATGCACTGCACTGAAAAATGTAGAAACAAGAAAATGCCTAGTACCATTGCCACAAAAAGCACTTGGAGAGCTGCCTGAGTGCCCATGTGCTGGCACGTCTCTGCGCCAGGGCACATGGTCGCATTTCGAGCTCTATAGTGCACATGCTCTAGGGCAGAGGATGCATTCGTTATGGGGCACACACTGCTGCTCCAAAGCAGTGACAAAATCTACCTTGCTGTGTGTTTATCACCCTGGGGCTGGATCCAGAAACCTGGACCAGAAAGACAGGGATTAATCTCCTCCAAAATACTGCTCCTTCCAACACTGATTTAAGGGAACGATTTACCCTGATACATACACGGTAGGAAATTAAGTGGATTGAATTTTAGCAAAGCCTTAGCTGCAAATTCCTTACTGCTGTGTTACAAGAAGGTAACAGCATAAAATTCCTCATTTATATTAGATGCAATGTCTTCATCTCTCCATTATACAAAGAATGTATAACTACTGCTAGTTAAAAGACAAAAAGGCTGGAGCAAAATCTCTGTGATCAAGTCCCTCTGATTTCCGGACTACTTGCAATTTTTCATTCAAACCAGTCCATACAGTATTCCTTCCATTTTGTGTTCAGGGAGCCTACAGTCTAGATCTAGTTGAAGCACATCTAACAGAGTCCATTTATTTTCCAAGATTTCTGTTTGTTACATTTTAGTGGTATTGGCCGTTAATTGTACTTTGCACAGAGGGCCAGACCTTCATGCTTGCCAAGATCTAATTTATCTCTAAAATTTTATACGCAGAATTGAGCTGACTGAAACTTGGCTGAATAAGTACATAAGTCTGGTAGATAGTCACCTAGGCAATTTTAACATTATCCTTAAGTGGTTAAGTGTGCAAATCTATGATCACAATAATTATATTTTGGGGTAAATCAGATTTAAATAAAAGAAGGCTCAGTCTCTCTGTTTCTAAAATCACATGTTTTATTTTATTGGCAAACCATCACATTTAAGAAATCTAATCATCAAGCAAGAGCTGACAAAAAAATAATAAGGCACACATTGCTGCTGACATATGAAATGCATTTTCTTGCCCACTCCTGCTTCTGCGTTTTGTTTTTTGTTCCCTACTGCCAGCTGAAGGAGCAGTTAGTGTCATTTAGACTCAAGTCTGCTCAAGAACCCGCTAAGCTTTGAAGGGTAGCTTCATGATGAATAAAACTAATGAAGACTGAATTCTTACTAATCATTTTCTCCTGTGGCTCTCCCTTGTGTAGATTTTCTGATGTTTAATACAGACTGAATTCTCATGGGAATCTTCTTTCAGTTGAAGTAGTAATAGGTTCTTCTCTTTCTGGCTGCTCATTTTTATAAAACTTAAAGAAATGCAACATCTCTAAGACTTCAGCATCTCTGAAATTTGATCAAAATTAGACAGTAGATTAAATACATATTGGTGAACAGGGAGGAAAAAATAAGTGCATGCTTAAGTTCATGTGGACACACATATATGCAAGAATGTAATCACACAAGTCTTTATTCCTTGGGAAACCAGGCTAAATCAGGATTCTCTCACTGGAAGAGTGCAGTGCTAGATACTGCAATTTGCTAGGTCTTTAAATGGTAGCTTGAAGAACATGGTACCAGCAGGGCCTTTTGCGAGTGAGGGTGCACTCTCAGGAAAATTACCTTTGCCCAGAATAAGACCCTGGTTTATGTGTGAGTCTTCTCCAGTAGTGATAGGAGATCTTCAGATCAGCCAGTCCTTGACCATGTACACAAATGCTTATCTTGCCAGGAAAACTTTCACTTCACCTTTTAACGCTGGCAGTGTCCATACAGGCCTGTGCAGCTCACTGAAAGTCCTTTCAGCACAAAAACTTGTCACACAGCTCATTTTTGGATGCATGGCTTTGCTCCGTGTTCATTTAACCTCTTCCTCTCCTGCTGTCAGGGACTGAAGACTCGAGCTGATTCTTTCAGAGTCCTGTGAGAGTCTCTGCTTTCTCCTCCTCTCCGCCATTCACCTGAATGTCAAAGGTCATCATAAAGAGACATTTTCATCCTTGATGACCTCCACCCTTACTGATAGATTGGTTTGAGTTGTAATCAAACAATAGGGGTATTTGAATTTTAGACTCTGCAGCTTGGAAACCTCATTTTACAAGTCTGCACAGATTACCAGTTACCTTTTGTCTCTAGGCACTATTTCCTATTTTTGACCATCTGACAGACAGAACAAAAGAAAACAGAATACAATTTGCCAGAATTGCCTGCCATCTTTCCACTCCAAAAGATTCAAAGCCTATCCGCAAAAACAGCGCTCACGCACAGAAGTGAATGCGTTTAAACTTAGGGTTAGGATGTGCGATGGAAAAAAGGAAATTAATGAATGAGGACAAAGCACGTAAGGAGAAAAAAAAAAGAGGGTTGCTAGGTTTTCATTGTTTTCTTTTGCTCGAATACACAAACACTAAAGAAGATAAACGAAGACTTAAATCATAAAAAATGTTTTTCCCTAGGCACACATCTACAGCAGCACACTTACTGACAGTTGCTTGGTTCAAAAGATGTTCCCTTTTACACATAAACTCCATCTCTTATAGGGAAAAAAAGAATTTTAAGACTGAAGTTCTGAACACAATACAGTCACTGTTGGTTATCTGCAAATTAAAATCGACTCCACGCAAGGAAATATTTAAAATAATTTTTCTACCCTGAAACCCTATATTCTGAGCTTCCATACCAGACACAATGAAGCTGCTGGCCTCTGGGCAGAAAAGGACAGCAATTTCTTTTCTTGTTTTCATACTGCTCTGCCTTGCTCAAGATAATTTATAATGCAATTAGCTACTACAGAGGGGTTTATGAGACCCCAACTTTAGGAAGGAAATTGAGTAGGTGCATTTTTTCACCCATTTAAGCAGAATTTGACCAAGAGAAAAATGCTCACACACATTGCAACAACTAAGGACATTTGCTTTCAGAAGTGAGTTAGGTAGGGAGGCATGTTAGTGGCATTACAGTCCAAAAAGAGATGCACTTTCAACATTTTAAGTTACTTTGGAAGACACTTTTGGCTATATTTACTTGTAATAGTTAAATATGTGTGCAAATATGCGTATATGCCAGATCATGTACACTCTTTACAGCTCTTATAATAGATTCAATGTGACATAAATGAGATATATATATACACACACACATATAATACAGTTTTACTTGAAAAGATCCAGTGAAAAGCCATCCCTTCTCTGGATCTATTCTGGTGTTTATACAAAAGCAGGAAGAAGGGATTTCACTTCATGCAAAATTAAAACAAAAATGTGAATTCTCAAGGAGAATTAAATGTTTGTAGAATTCAAGCAAGAATGGGAAATATAAGTAATCTATTTTCAATATTAAACTACTGCTGCCACCAAATTAGCTCTGTTTTTGCAGTTTCCTCCTAAATCAGCAGTAGTTCATTAGTGTCATACTTTAAATTGTACTTTAACATGAACTGGAGTACTGCTTACGTCATTAGAAATATCTTCATATATCTCTACATGTGTGTATATATAGGATATTTTATATATGTACAGTCTTAAGTACATTAAAAACAAAAGAGCCTCTAAAATTGTGTACATGTCAGAGCTCACCAGAAGGCAGCTGTTTCCATGAAGGGAATCCAGGTTTTGCGAACTCAGAAAGCTAACAAAATCAATATTTAAACCGGAAGTGATTCTTTCCTTCTTAACTGTATCCTACTTTAATTTCTTAATAGTTGGTATTCCGGATTCTGAATAGCCAGAGACAAAATTCACATGCTGCTCCATACTGACAGAGAAGTTTTGAGAAACTCCACCAATGAGACACTCCCTCTGTCCTGGACATTGTTCTTTCCACAGAGCGTTCATAATTTTAATTGTTTAAGCAGTTGTATTCTGCACAAGGAGCAAGATCCAAAGTAATAGTGACACATTTCAGATGCAAAACTGGCAGAAATTGTGTGCCTAAATCCCAAATTTGCATCACATGCAGAAAGCTGCTACCCAATCTGCTCAGGCATATGAGAGGCTGCAGGTTTTTACATTTCATTGCAAAACCCTGGGCATTCAAATATCTGCTCTTGAATACATCCAGAGTCACCCTCATCTTTGCTAAACAGACCTTCTCTTCAGGTACTTCTGTTTTACCCAAGGCAGTCTAGAATTTGCAGAGCAGGTGACCAAAAGCCACGCAGCACAAAACATACTTGGAGCACCTGAGTTCAACCAATAACACAGAAACCACAGCCTCTATCATCCACAGACACGATCAGGGAAAGCTGGATTGTATTGCTTACCCAGTGACTAACACGCAAACACCCAGAGGAGCAGAGGCTCAAAACCCAGGTGTCCCCGTCTCAAACCGCGTGCCTTACTCCTAGACATCAAGGTAAAGTTCCTGCTTGCTTTTCCTCCTTGGATTCTTGTCAATCCGATATCCAGCTTCAGCAGGAATGATAATGGATGATCTCCAGGGAAATGTAAGGGGGTGGTGAAGACAATTTCCTAACAGCAGGTAATATATAGGTGATTTTCTCAGACTGAGGAGGGAATTTAACCCCAACCTCCCCGTTCCTGCCGCCTGCTGCCATCGCTGTCATGCAGCCATCACAGACTCTGCGTTCAAATAAAAGGACAAGCCTGTCATCTCTGTTGGATGCCTGTACTGGCTGTGACATTCCAGTTTTACATTACACCTAACTGAAGACTGCAAATGCATCCCTTAGTCTGAAAGAAAGAACAGAACTGTATTTCAGAAATGAAGCTCGTCTCTCTGGTATGTCTATCGGTGAATTTTGAAGCCACTGTCTCAGCATGCTAGAGGTCATGAATTTCATTCTCTGAGCTAACATTGCAACATCTCAAAGCCTATAAGATATGACCCAAATTCCCTCCACATCTTTCAAAACATGGAGTCTCTGCATATTGTGCATTGACTACCAGGACAGGTGTGCTAATGGAGACCCACTCATACAATTTGCTGGATTAATTTCTCTCTTGTAGCTTATTTCTGTTATGCACAATTTACACATCCACTCAGCTGGAGCCAAGACTCTCATCCTTCCCAAAATGCCTGGTTGCCTTTGGGTGTGTATTCTTCTACTGGTTTTCCCTAGAAAAAAAAAAATTAATCTAAGTAAACCTAAAGCCCTCTATACCATCAAAAATGTGTTACACCTCAGGTGTTGAACACGATTCAGACAGCAGCAGGAGGAAAAAGTCTCCCCAAAGGAGGTGCTGAACACACACAAAGACTAGCTCAGTTTGCTAAAAAGAGCTGCCAGAACGCTACTGCTACGCTCATTGTAAAAGATATATCTATACATATATATTAAAAAATTTATAGAGAGATATATTTGGCATCAATCACAGTTCCAAAACTATCTTCCTTTGTAGATGGTGGAAAGTGGGTTTTTTTAGTCCTCCTTTTTTCCCCAGAACAAAAAATTATTGTATCCATCTTGTTGTTTCTTCTACTTGCTCAGCAGTTTCCAAAGCCTTAGGCCTGTGCAATTCTTCTCTTTCTGCCTTTTGGAAAGAAGGATCTATCCTAGGGCATCAACTCTGTGGCAAAGCTGAGCTTTTTCAGTTCAATTCACTATTCGGCCGAGGGCTTTCCTGTTCCCGGGATGGTATTTCCAAATTTCCTTAGTCCTCTTTATCCTGCCAAAAAAGATTGTTCTCTTGCTAAACACCTGATGCAGTATTAACCCAATGATGGATATGACTGTCTGTTTTTTTCTGGTCTTAGCACAAGTTGTGTCATTTTGCCTTTCCCACATATTTAACATATGTGTTCACTGCATAGAAATCCAGCTCTATAAATCTGCTTTAGTCTTTTAACCTCCTGATGCCTCTGGCCTTTCTTTTATTGCTAGAACATAATTTGTGGCTATATATTAGACTGTGTATGAGCATCTACCTTAAAATAAACAGCCATCGTGTTTGCTTTTAGATCAATAGCCTATTCATCTTCTGTTCTGTTGCTGCCCATAGCTGCTAGGAAGAAAAGAACAATAAAATCACACAATGAATGGCACCTTTTTGTCCTTTTTGTGCACATCGTACAGGTAATGACAGACTCTCTGTCCAGCTGTATTTCTTGCACTTTTTCCCATATGCTCAGGGCACTGGGAAATCACTTCGGCTGGTGTCAATTGCCACAACAGAGCCCATTTTGTTGGAACCCAACTTCCCATTTCAGCTGTGCTGCTGCTGCAGGACTCTCCCTCTCACATGTCTGTAATTGCTACCTGTGCTTAATGCAGCTTGCTGCTCCGCAAGACGAGAGCCATGCTGCCGGGAGCCAGCGTAGGCAAACATTTCAGTACCATATTCACAGAAATAACAATCACGTTCATGAGAACAGTGGGACTGCTGGCTCCAAGAAGAGACAAGCAACCCAGCCTTCTAGATATGCTATTGGCTTCAGAATTGCAAGAGTGAGAAAAGAGCAAAGTGATCTTTTACTTTATGGGGTTTATGGGGGTTGGTTTTGCTTTTAGAATTTGCATCTTCTAAGGTTTTCTCTACAAATTCAAGATTTTCCAAAATGACAGCTGACAGGTTCAGGTAGCTGCCCAATTCAGGGGATGGACCAAACACAAAATATTACAAAACCCTTGAGAAGATTAGAAGGACTGAGGACACTGAAACCTATGTGGAAATTGGAGCTTTTTCAATACACTATCCTGCCTTTCTTTACTAGACAAATACAGAAAGTAGAGATACTTTTGCTGCTACACAAGGAAGATAATCAAGAGCAATCCAAATACGGCTCATATTTTCCACGCAGAGGACTCGCCTCCCCTTTTGCAATAATTCCACCATACCTTTTATCAGAAGGAAGACACCAATTCCAAACACCTTGGTTTTCTTTCAATTCAGTTCAACAATCAGCAATTAACCTCCAGCTGGAATACACTGTCATTTTCTTTCATGAAACACTACAGTGTAGTGAGAGAAGCCTGTCGAGGCTTTCCATGTCTTACACACCATGCCCTAGTAGATACAAATATCTATATTATCTTTTCAAACCATATGAAATAGGATAAAAGAATATTTTTCTTCAGTGCTTTCACACCTTTGCACTTCATTTGATATATCTATATATTTGCTAGAAAAGCAAAGGCCACCTGATAAATATTTCTAAATTGTTTTCTTATCAGCAAAAATAGGTGTTTTGTTATCTGTCACATCCATCCTTAGGAGCTGACTGCTTGCAGCAGGGATGCAGGTCTGAGCATTGTCTTTACTTATGGTAACAAATCCTTCTAGTAGTAGGCCTTTGTTTCCATAGCAACTGTCTAATAATTTGCCAGATAACATTTACGTGATAAACAAGCCTAGAAATCATTGTTGACTCACATTAGAAGAAATCCTATACATTTTGTGCTGCACTCTCAGAGGCATCAGTTGCACTGTGCAGCTCTGAGGTTTCGTATTTCACATTAGGAGGTACTCAATCTTCTCCAAGAAGTAATAGGATTAAGCAATTTCCCCAAGCATCATAGAATATTCAACACAACTCATTTTAATGTGATCAGGATAAAGGCAACATCCTCTGCATCTGTCACCACACTACGCATTCACAATTAATTAAGAAATGCATCTGCAAGCAGTGCCTTGTTTAAAAGGGTTCCTTGAAGGAAATAAAAATGAGGAAAAAGCAGCAGAGCACACACACATACAAGTTCCTAGAACTTTAAAATTTTGTTTAAAAATATAGAGACATTAAAATTAAATAAAAATCCCAAGCCATACCACAGTTCCTTACTGGCCTTTTCATTTACTTCTTGCTGTTTCTTTTTGAAGCCAGTACACACAGTCATACCAGGCATTCGAAGCAAGCAGAAACACAGTACATTTGCCCTACCAGAAAAGCGGCACTGGCAACATGGCACAGCCTGGCGACAGAGGAAGCCAGATGGAAATACGAATTCCCCTCACTCGCTGCCTTCAAAAAATAACACTTCAGTGGAGCAAGACTGTCCCAGGCAACAGTTGTGCACGACTGAAGAACAGAGCTGCCTGGCAGGCTGGGAAATACGTACCCCAGTAAAGAACTAAAATGAATGTCCAAAGCGTTCTGAAAAAAATGAAGCTGACTATCATCTGGCAAAGCAGCATAGAAACAACAAAGTCCTCAGATGTCCATCACAGTCAAGTTCATCTCCCTGACATCTGCTGCCATCTGACCACACCGTCACCCGACAACATTTACGTCCTAATGTAAACTAACAGCAGCCCCTCATAACCACTGCTGACTCATGGGAAAAGCCAATTTTCCATTTTGTTGTGTTAACACTCATATTGCACTTTTGAAAAACCTGTTTACTGTACTTTCTTATTTCATCTTTTCAGCATGGAATCCAAACCTCATTCGGTACAATACTGTCAACCTCAGCAAAAATTACGCCAGTGAGGTCACTGCCATGGGTTGCAACTCAGAACAGCTCCTTTCCAATTCCCTTCAGCCCCTGAGAGTGAAACTCCAATCGTAACACACTTATGCAAAACCAATCAAGTCTCACATTTCAAATAAAAACCACTAAAATTCTTTAACCTGTAATACACAAAAGTTCAGATTAGATTATCATCACGTTCCCTTTTAGCTTTCAAATCTGTGCATCTTTTAAAAAACTATATGCATTTCAACGTGACAATCTAGTTTATAGTCCTTGGTGTCTGCCATTAGAGTTGCACAAATTATTTATTAGGAATCCATAACAGCTAACAGGTTTCTCAAGAGTTTAGCTGAGTTTTGCTCAGACCAATTCATTGCTTGTGGTAGAAACCATGCATGAACAACATAACTGTCCTTTGAATTTCTGAGTCAGAATCTCAATACATAACATAAGGCTGTGCAAGATCCCAGAACTTAAGTCAGACCAAAGCCAGTGAACAAAAAATAGTACATTTTGCACAGTTTTGATCAGAGTCCCTTTAGAGTAATATAGTCCCTTTAGAATAATACCTTAAAAAAAAAAAAAAAAAAAAAAAAAAAAAATCACAGCTTTTGGAAGTACTTAAAATG
>Ga0065711_1026217_pt1 | contig 91388 bp, 53 predicted proteins | sample Hoacrofraction12_FD_59098 | JGI IMG/M metagenome (GOLD analysis project Ga0065711, IMG submission 59098) | Hoatzin crop microbial communities from Cojedes, Venezuela - Epithelial fraction 12 v2 (version 2) | ecosystem: Host-associated > Birds > Digestive system > Esophagus > Crop | place... | reverse complement strand
CTGGGCTCCCCAGTTCAAGAAAGATGAGGAGCTACTGGAGAGAGTCCAGCGGAGGGCTACGAGGATGATGAGGGGACTGGAACATCTCTCCTATGAGGAAAGGCTGAGGGAGCTGGGCTTGTTCAGCCTGGAGAAGAGAAGGCTGAGAGGGGACCTTATAAATGCCCATAAATATCTGCAGGGTGGGTGTCAGGAGGATGGGGCCAGACTCTTTTCAGTGGTGCCCAGCGACAGGACAAGGGGCAACGGGCACAAACTGAAGCAGAGGAAGTTCCAGCTGAACATCAGGAAGAACTTCTTCACTCTGAGGGTGACGGAGCCCTGGCCCAGGCTGCCCAGGGAGGTTGTGGAGTCTCCTTCTCTGGAGATATTCCAGACCCACCTGGACAAGGTCCTGTGTAGCCTGCTCTGGGTGACCCTGCTTCAGCAGGGGGGTTGGACTGGGTGACCCACAGAGGTCCCTTCCAACCCCTAACATTCTGTGGTTCTGTGATGTATCATCCACATCAAAAATTTTACTCACCCAGACCCTTTAACTTTAATGAAAAGGTTTCCAGTGTAGTTTGTGAGGAATTAGCTGGCTGACCTCCGTAAAAGCTACAGAAATCATCCCAAGCCCCTTACTAGAAGCCTGCAGTGCCTGTTCTGAGGCTCCAGAAGTTGGTAAGGGGATGCAGAGTTTCATTGCCCGGTCACTAGTTCAAATGTTGCATAAACCGGTAATGGCCGGGAGGCTCCTGCTGTGAAAGGAGCCATGAATCTTCCCCTCCACAGCAGTGAGTCTCACCCATATCATAAACATCCCTACCATGTTTAGAGCTACGTGACCCCCTCACTCCCAGTCACAGGGACATTTTGGGAAATCTCTCCCGGTCGGAGGATAGGGGCTATTTCGCACCGCTTCTGTTCTGCCCACAGGCCAGGGAATAGAGCCTTCTAGCCCGTCATGTAGACAGTCTAGGACCTTTAGCAAACATTTTAAAAACACTGCATTTGTAACTAAAAATAAAATGCCATTTCATTTGGTGGCTGTGTAATAGTGATTTTATATAGTGCCATTAAAAGTAAAATTCAGATAGGAGGAATTGCTGACTGCTGCTAAAAGGCAGAATTTTTAAGTTCTTTGAGGCAAGAACACGTCAATCTTTTATATTCTGCAAAATGCCATGAACATCTATGGCACTCTATAAATCATAAAGGGAATGATACAAGCAAACAGGAGTTACGGGATCTTATCTCTCTGGCAGATTTTGCCCTATGGATAAGGTAGCTTACAAAGCAATAATGAAATATTATCATCAAAATAAAGTTTTACTGGCTTTTTATTCTTAACAGCATTTTCCTAGCACCATGTCAATAGAAGCGGAGCTTCATCTGGGACCAAAAAGTTCTGATTTGCATATGTTATCATGCAAAATGAGATTTTATTCTGCCCTTGCCTTCAGAAACACTGAGCCATGCATAAGATCAGATCACAAAATTAAAACAATTTATTGTACTGGAAGTCTCTTCTGTTAGTTTTGGCGAAGTTCCCAGTTCAAGTGATTAGTGAAACCACAGAAATACTAATTAGCAGTGAGGGATCCTCAGAACTTACAGTGTTTGTGTTCACAGTGTATTAACTGACCATGCTCATCTTAAAATTACTGTCTGTCTGCTCCATCATTAATTGCTAAGAACTATTCCAGAAGACAGGTAACTTGTGCCCAAAAATGCAGAAGCCCTCCTTAACCATGGTCCGCAGTCCAACCGTTCCTAATGTGAGGGCTCCAAGAGCAGCCCTCCTCTGCATCACCAACATGCACAAGTCATGTGTCAGCCTCTACACATTCATGAGCTCAGCTGAAGGATTCCTAAAGTTGTTAAGTGTTCTTTCTTTGCTTTCTCATCTTTTGAGTCCCATGAAATTGTCAAGATTTTTCCTCAGCCACAACAAGCGGCATCTCAGTTTTGCTTTTAAATGCAAGTGGAATCCTTCTTCAAAATCACTTGACTCCAGGAGTCAGTGACTTAGAACATAAAGATTTGCAAAGATATGATAAAAATTGCAAGACTTGCCAATATGCATCACCATCACTACTTAATAAGACTCCTCGTACGTAAGAGTACCAGCATTGTCTTAGTATTTCATGGTAAACAAGCAGAACTACAGCTAAACTAACCTCGTTCATGTAATGCACAAAGAGCCTATGTATCACACACGTCACTCCTCTGTACCATTTTGAAGTTACAGAGGGGTTTAACCACTTGCCCAAGGTTCAGGTGCAGATCAAGAACTAATTCAACCCTGACCGACCCCAGGCTCTGGGCTTCTGAACAGCCTTCATTATACAAGATACCATTTTGCACATGGCCAGAAGTGAACGTAAGAGTTCATCCAGAGACCCAATTAAAGCTCTATTTAAAAGAAAATTAAGGCTCAGGTACGGTATGTACAAATAAGTAAACGAAAGCTGCCCTAGCCTTCTGGGGCACAATCTGGCTCCAATGTTACATGCTATCCAGCACCAAGTACATTATTTGCAAATATTAACAACCAAATAAAACTTTGAACAGGAATAAATCAAAAGTGATTAGCTATGAAGGGAAACGTGTCTGTCCTCCTGTCATCAGATGAAGAGTTGTTTCCTGGCTGGTATAAATTCAGGGGTTTCACTCCTGATTTCCCACAATTAAGTGGCACCACATACACTAGGAAAGCCCTGTAGCATGACATCTTCAGAAAGAACACTTTCCACTTGCAAAAACTGCTCAGGAAAAGACAATCTAATTGGTAGCTCTATAGAAAATATCCAAAAAGCTAATTAGAAGGCTCTTCCTAGACTGGGCCCTAACCCTGCCATATCCCAACCGCAACACAGACTTCATATTCCAGAAGGCATCTCCCACATAATGGTTCAGCAACCTACACTGTTGCCAGGAATAGAAAAGTACATTAGACTTCAGCAATTCAGTTTTTCTGTGCTACATAAGCCAGAGAAGAACCATACAAAGAAAACAGCAGCACAGAAAATGAACAGGATGGATTATAGCCATCAGCATTAGCAGATAAAAGAACAGGTTCTTTCTTTCATTCAATAATATATTTGGAGGAATAAGGCTTGTGCTGACACAGAAAAATGTAGCAAGCGAGACTACAAATAAACTTGCAGTTAGCATTCATTTTGTCAGAGAGAGTTCAAAATTCAATTTAAGATTCACATTTTATAGGAGATTTCTACCTAGGTCACAGATTTATCCTACAATTTAGGGTCAACATGAACCTCTAAATTGAATTTCATTTGGAACAGGGGGACACATTGGAGTTAAGGAAGGTCAGGCATGCCAAAAAACATTCTAGTTTTGTATTTAAGCATGAGGTATTAGTGGAAAAAAAGAGAATAAATAATAAACTGGAGGTTTTGTGTGTTACTGTGCTTTGTTAAAAAAAAAAACAACCTTACGTATAGAATAAAACGTACTAGAATCTAATCAACTGCTCACAGCAGGAATCCACAAGTACCACTTACGGTGTGCAGCAGACTGACATATAATCATGGCTGAAAGAGAATTACAGCTCACATCACTGCATCAGTTCTGCTGATCTCCGCTGGAGCTTGGGGGTGGAGAAAGAGGCAGAGGGAGGAAGTCCAGCAGACATCCCCCCATTAAAAGTAAAACTTAAGGACTAACCGACACCAACCCAAAAGCTTCACAAATTCACTGAATCGTAAGAGGCAAAAGCACAAATTGTCCCACTGCAGGTGATCACCTTCTTGTTCCATGCAAGTGGCTGAAAGAAACCCTGCTCCTACCCTCCAGTTCTCCAGCTCTTTATGATATTTATTGTTATTATATGTTTTAAAAGAAAGATCAGAGATTTTGTTCTGTAAAACACAAAGAAAGGAGTCCTACAGTGTTTTTAAACACTTGTACAAAGAATAAAGGTACAAATGCCTGGGCATCTCCAAATCAACAGAAATCTGCTGATATTTTCAGCTGTTAAGAACATATTTGACTTTTTTTTCCCTCCACCATAGTCTTTTGCAGAAAATGTATATGTTCACCTGGCTTGGGGCAACAAATTATGTAAAACATGAGTAATCGGAAAAGTTGAGCTAGTTGTGGATTGGCGAGCAGGCAGGGAGCTGCAGCCCCGTACTCGGCCCGCTCCGCTCGGCTGCTCCCCCTGCCAAAGGAAAGGGCAGACCCTGCAGCCAGGCAAGTCCAACCGCATCTGCTCCGTCACACGCCATGGTGTGAACCACCTTTATCCAGCTGGAGTGAATACTCAAAGAAACCTGGGAAGGTGCAGGGAGGGAAGTGCTGTTGGTTGCAGCCACCAAGAGTAGCAGTATTTTTTACCTTGTATCTACGACGGCCTTCCTCCAAGAGGCCAAGGACTGACGGCACCCCAGTGACAGCATCACTTCACAAAGCTTTGAACACAGTCGGTAGAAATGCTTTTGTGGGATGGAGAATATACTGTGATGAGGGCTTGAACTTCTCCTTCCCTGTCTCCTTGTAATGAATGAGAAAACCAGATGTTCTAGGGTGTGTAGTGAGGGACAGAGCACTTGTGCCTGGCTAAATCAGATGCTGGGCTGGGACAGTGAGGATCTATTTCATGCAAGTAAGTAAGCGGTAAGTTTTCAGCATTACTGAATTCCAAACAACTTTCAGTTTAATATCTACATTACTGGCGACACTGCAGAGGAGCCCAGCACCCCATTTAAAAAACTACATAAACGCATACAAAACAGCCACTCTCTGGCTTTGTGAACTTCAGCTGAGGCTCTGTAATGAGCTCTCCGAAAGCCTGGCCCTGAACCAAGTACGCACCTACTGAGACCTCCTGAAGATAGCGTCCTACACGTGCACTTAGCACCTAACACAGATGCCAGAGATGGAAAAGACTTTTTGGAATACTGTAGTATTGATTAATAAACAGTTCATAAACAACAGTAATAGGATGACAATCCATAATCAAATGATAATGTTTAGTATATGTCAGAAGCGAAAAGGAGAATAAGGATGAAAACAATTTTCCTTAAAAAACTGCTTTTAAGAGATATATTCTTTTCACTCCAGGTAAAAATCTCATCCTTCTGAAAACTGCAGGATTACAAGATCCATCTCCCCAACAGCCCAAGGGTGAAGGCACTCAACTGTAATGTGGGAAAACCAGCCTCGTACCTACAAACTACCCAAGTCACTATTTTTCCATTGCTACCCCTGAACTAAGTTCACACAGAAGCAACAGGGAAACCCAATTAATGCATTTTCAGCAACTTGGGCTAGGTTAATCAGGACAACACTCAGTAAAACAGTCAATATTTGCCAAGGGCTATCACTCAGCTAAGCCATGTCTTGAACGAAGGGACAAGCTGCTGTATCCCAGATAACAGTCCCAGCTGAGGAATCCCACAAAGTCCCACAGGTTAACTCCTTAATGGTATCAAAAGGGAAGCAAAAAGTTTCCGCAACATAAAGACTTGGATTAACCTCACTCCATCTAATGTTTCTCTAATTTAGATAATCCATCCGAGCTACCCCAGTAGCGTCCCTGTATGTTCTGTACAGAGAAATCGCACTTTTATTGCACAATTACTGAGGGGCTGGTGAATCGTAGCTGGAAGCATTTTAAGAGGCAGGTCAGGCCCAGGCACCTCCCACTGCAGGTACCCAAACGCCTCTTCCAGTGTGGACACACGATTCCCACTCAAAAAAGCTGAGTATATACTGTGGCAAATCCAATATCATGCCACTATGCTGCTACTATATAGAATTAATATCTGCCACAAGAAAAGCTGTGAAATACAGGGAAGACAAAAACACGCCATCCCTCCTGCTACACCTTTTTTGGAAGGCTCTTGAAAGAAGGTATTTTCTCCTGCAATGTGTTAGCCAGCAGGGAGTCGCAAGGTGTTGTTCACTGAATAAGTTCTCATTATTAAGGCATTCAAAGTCAACATGTTCCATACTCATCATTACCATTTTTAGTTTTTAAAAAATTATCTACTTTTCCTTTATGGCAAGGCTTGTGAGTGACAGATGATCCATCAGCTTATCTGCTGATTTTTAATGACAGCATTTTGCATTCATTATTCCCTACTTAAATGACTCTTTTTTAAAAGAGGAATAACTTATTTCTTCCTCTTGTCACTAGAGAAATTAAATGGTACACCATTAAGAAGAGCGCTTGTCTAACAAAAAGATACACCGGTCACAGATTTAGAAAACCAGCAGGGACGAAAACTGCCTAAGAGAGAGAAAGAGGAACACGTATCTCCAAATACCTCCACTGCTGTGGTCCCTAACTTCTAGAGCTAAACCTCTGCACTGAAAACTCCTAAGAGAAAAGGAGGGTTTCAGTTGGACCAGATGACCCACAGAGGTCCCTTCCAACCCCTAACATTCCATGATTCTGTGAAAAGACCAAACAATTCTGTGCAATGCTGAGCACTCCCTTGGCTAAAGAGTTAAAACGTTCTAAGCATGGGGGTGATGCAAGGCAGACACTTCTTAGCTGACAGCAACAGGGATATTTGTCGGGGGAAGCCTGGCAGTGGCAGCCTCATGCATAAGGGTTGCAGGAGCATGGGGAAGTAGAGGATTAGAAAGAGTGCAACACTGTCCATCCCGCTATTGCACACCAGCCTAACGCAACCTTAGCGACCATCAGAGAGGATCTGTGTTTGCCTGTCCTCAGCTCAGGGATGCTCACAGTCTAGGCACAGGCTAGGAACCAAAAAATGCAGCACCTAGATGGCACGCGCAGAAGAACACTCCCCAGCAACAAAGCTCTTCAGGAGACTTGTAACTGCCAAGCTTTTGAGCCCAGTGAGTCCAAGAACTTCTGAAGCATCAAACCGGTTCATTAATTATACCAATGAAAAGAAAAAGGAACCTTTGCGAGATCAAGCTATTGGCAGTTGGTTTTAAGCAAAGCTTTTTTGCTAAAGGTTTAGTGATTTGCCTTAATGACTGCAATATTTCACAGCAAACCCCTTAACAAGTATCCTGGGAAAATCCGCATAGACTACATTGCACAGAAAGAACAAACACAGCTCGCTTTCAAGTACCCGGGTGCAAGTCCCCAAAGGCAGTATGTCCAAGTTCATAAGAAAAAAGTGTCCTACATTTTCAGCCAGGTGACAAGGGGGCCGTAACTCTTCTGTTACAGGCCAAGGGAGATGAGCTGGTGAGCAGTCCTGCTGCAAGCTGTTCCCTCCAATGGGGAAGCTACCATGGTCAAATGTGCTCCCCAGCATTCTGCCTCTTGCCACAGAGCTTTCCAATTACCAGTGCTCCCTGGAAGGTCTGTTCTAGAGCTCCCTGGAAGCTCTGTTTTCTCTCTGGCCCTTCTGCACTGGCATCAGCTGCCCTCTGGAGCGGTATAACCTCTACATGGAGCGGTATAACCTCTACATGGTTATCCTTCGGACATCCCAGAGGACCAGGGATCTTGCAAAAGTCTCAGTTTACAGATTCATCACACTAATGAATGTGCGAAGGCTCTTAGCTTAACTCCGACTTAACGTTCTTCTCAAGGAGACAGTGAGGCTTAAAAGAAAATCATATGCTGACACTGACAGAAGGATCAGTCAATTTTTACTTCTTCATTTTAAAAGGGATTATAACTTTCTCATTCTAAAAGAGTTTACAACTTCTTAAGTTAGAAATACAGGTGAGAAATATCAATGGTAAAATGAGTGAAAAATTCTAACTAAAGCAAAAAATAACTTATGCAAAGGTAATGCTGGGATATTTTATAACGTATTTGGCACTGAGAATTTGAATAAATCAAAGTAATACGCTTAATATTTGCCTGTCTAGCAACAGCACCTCCTAACAATAAAATGAGTTTAAATTTTGGCTAAATGCCTAATAAATGAGTTGTTAGCTTTTGTACTTCAATGCACTGGCTGCTAAGTAGGCAAGTCAACACATCTCGAACGGAATTCAAATGTGTGCAGTAGGCTCTGCTACAAGTCAAACTCCTAAACTGGTAAAAGTGGGAATTAAACATACCTCAGATACCGGCTCCCCAATTTCACATTCATTCAGTAATCTTTTCCAGTCCTATTATAACGAAGAACAATCCAATTATGGTACTTCAATCTCTGTGTACAGTTGCCAAAACCAAATTCCTTAGCAACACTTCCAATATACTCAGAAAAGTTTCTGCACTACAGAAGATTTCAGTTTCTGATTTCCACAATATCTTCAGGTGTGACACAGTAATGCTTCTCATTATATGTAACATGGCTTACGGTCAAGACTTGTATTTTCTGCATATTACTGTCTCTGATTGCTGACTATTTCCTTTATCATTACACCTGGCATCAAAAGAACCAAGTTAGGTACTTAAAATCAAGTATGTACTTAAGTGGCATCCTACATAAAGGTGCTCCTTTGAATGTAGACATAAGTTTGACAGAAGACTAGGTTTTTCAACTGGGACTATATGAGTAAGTACAATATTTACAGAAGACATCAGGTAGTGCTTTTGTGGCACAAGGGTTTCGATCCTGTCTTCTCCCTCCCTCTGTAATCTCCATCAGGCTCACTGAAACTCTCCCATCAGTGAGATGATGTTACGTATCTAAAGGTGCTGCACAGATACCTAAGTATGTGCAGATCCCGCATGTATAAGATGAACTGTGACTAAGAATTGTGTTTCCCGGATATTCAGACTAGCATACACCTAAGAAAAGGCTTCTTCAAGTCTCAGTTATCAAGGGAGCAAAATGTGACTAAATTATAGAAACAAAACCCAAAAATGCAACTCACATTCGCTTTTGTTCCTGGAGTCAGCACACCCGTTATGAGAGCGATGAGTTCAGCAGCCATGCTTACTCGGGCTTTATCACTCAATCTTAAGTTATCAATTAAGCATGGCTGGAACGTCCATACTTATCTGTGTAAAGCTTCAGAAATTTTCCAGAGTTGTACAGATTTTTGTCATGGACCTCCTGTGGTAACTCACGTGCAATCATCCACATGATCATTAAAACATACTGCACAGGAAATAACAGACAGTAAACCGATGGAGACTCAGAGAAGCTCATTGACTCTTGAATCTGTCATCACTCCCTTTGGCATCCAATATGGAAAAAGCATGCAAGCACCAGTGGATGAGTAACTGTTTGAACAGTCACTCACTCATCAGCATGCGTTTGAAATGTGCTCCCAGCCTCCCTGCTATATTCTTGCAGTCCTAATTACGCAGACTACCCTACCCTGAAATTAAACTTTCCCAACTGTTACACCAATATTAAGATTCACATCTAGGAATCATATATGCAAAATGAAGCTAATTAGGTCAAATTAAAAAACAAGACTCATTGCAGAATGATTGGGCTCATCTTTCAAAAGAAATGTCACTCAGAATAGGCTTTGGATCAGGTTCTGTGGACCACACTTGCAAAGAGTTTACTTAAGCCACTTCTTCACATGTTCATTGCTCCACCAAGGAAGAGCCCAGAGGATCAGAGAGTTCCACAGATTTTTTTTTTGCTTTTTAACCCCACATTATATTCAAAAGCAAAGTCAGGTATGAAGAAACGGCTTCCATTTTCCTTATACCACCTAAACTGCCAATAGAAAAAGGAGAGCAAAATTGAAAGGGCTTAAATTATAAGCCAAAAATTTGTCTGTCAAACCACTTCCAGAAGTAGGAACCAGACTTCTCAAAGCAAGTCTTCAGCTACACACATAGCTGACAAACAACTGCCTGATCTATCAAGCAAGTTGACCAAGGAATCAGAATTTCCTTTTTTTGAGCCAAAGATCAAAACTGAGCATGCACATGACAGGTGGTCAAACTTCTATATTCCTCTTCTCATGATAAATCTGGTGTTTGTCATAATTTTGTTCCCATTGCTACCAAAAAGGTAGAGGATGGGATGCAAGAAGGGACATGTTACTTCTTGGCACACGTCCTTCTACACCCAAGGAACTTTCCCGTTTCATCAGTCTGTCTTTCACCTCCTCAGGCCCTTGCTCACAAAGCTGTGCTACACACAGCCTAAGTTTGAAGCTTTTCATGTAACATCATATCTACCCTGTACAAAGAGACAGTTTGTAATCAGACACTAATCTACCTAGCAGGGTATGTAGAAATATTTTTTGAGGCATAACGAAACATTGTAAGCAAGATGCAACTTTTCGAAGATAAAAAAAATATTTTTCCAATTCACTGTATACCAATTAAACAAACGCTGTCAGAAAGAATTTTCTGCATATTTCTCTGAATTTACACAAAGCTTTCTACTAGTTTGGCACGTTAAGAGTCTTTATCAAATGCTAATTTTCTAAGTCATTTTCATGCCTCTGTTTGTATTGTATCATCTCACTCCACTGAACACAGATGAATACTATCGAGTTCTTCCAACAAGACATTCCTCATTTTCCAATTTTTCAAGACAACAGTATATTTATTTTGTCAGGGTTCCCTGCTGTGCAACAGGTTTTTCCAACTACCAAAGGTAGATTTGTTCAAAAAGATATCCTCATTTACTAATAAAGGTACCATACCAGCACAGCAAGGATGGAATAAGAACAATCACTAAGTCATTACCTTCTTGGACTGATGAACTGGGGCCGGGAAGCAATTATCTGGACTACCAGTCAGTAATCCCTCTGACCCATCTCTACCGGAGTCTTTACCAGAGCAGCAGTGAGCCTAACTAAGCAAGAGGAAGAAACAGCCATTCGAAAGAGCTGGCCAGCCAGGAGAGAATTCATGCGGTTACCAGGCTATTAGGCTCCCAACAGGAGATGGACAGACAATTTCATTGTTCTTGGCCTTGAATGGGGGGAGGAAAAAAAAATTTCCTCCAGAAATGATACTGTCCTATTTGATCGCAGAAGCACAGCTTTCTACAATAAATTGTCCCTCCTACCGCTATTAATTTGTCTATTATTTTTTATGTCCTCTCTTAGCTACTGTGAGGTGTCTGTGCTTTTATCTTACAGAAACATTTCCAAGCAGGCTTGGGTTCCTTTATACAAAAAGGCATACATGTAAAGAATAAAGGTTAGTTAAAATTCTTATAACTCAGGTTTTCTTTGTGACTCAATAGAGTCATTTATGTTTGAAAATGTGTATGGATGCTCTTCACTGGAACACTCTTTACACAAAGCAGAACAGACTCCATCACTCATAATGGAGGTCACAACCTTAAAACCAGTGCATTAAAGATAAAATCCTCTTCATCAATGGCTCAAGAGACAGTGCTGTCTTGGGGTCTGGCCAAAGGCCAGCAAATGAACTCCTGCAGGATCTGTAGGCCATGCGTACTCTACATTCAAAGCACATTTCTTTGCCCATGACACCTCTGACCTAAGGAAAGCAGCAAGCGCATAAGAATAGAAGGGAAACACCCAAGCCAGTACACTGCACCACATAGTCTATGACTTCTTCCCCCCACCTGAAGCTCCTCTATTTTTTAATTCAAAATCTTCCTTTTCAAAGCGGCTGAAGTATGGCCCCATGAAAGGATGGCTTCCATGGTGTAAAAAGGCTCTAAGGAAGTCTGACTGCTTCCCCTGCATCAGAGCAGCCTTGCAGGGGGTGCCAGCTATCACCTTTCCCTTCCCCATCTCCCCGGCTATTTTTCCTTGGCTCTTCTCTATTCTGTCCTGTCTGCTTTACATGTCTCCTTGTGTTTCTTTGCTCCCTCTGCTCCTCTTACTCATTCACTTTAGTACTATGTGAACTTCATGGCATCCAGCCCACTGCCTTTCCATGGGCCTAAAATAATACCGAGCAAGGCTGTCTGCCTGTACCAGTTACTGCTCTTTTGTGTAAAGCAACACATGCAATTGATCTTCTGTCAGCCAACTGTTGTTGCTGATGGCACTTTACACGTTCAGTGTCCTGGGGCCAAGCAAGTTCCTTCGGCAATAAACACATCAGTAAGTGTTTCACTGCATGTCCTGATGCCTTCCCCAGTGTGGTTAACAGCACACTGCGGTGTGCTACACCAGGCCATAGCCACCCATCTTTATAAGCTTACTATCTTACAGAAGCAACCAAACTCCTCTTTTTAGCTTCAGCAAGTCTCGTGCTGTACCAACCAAGAGCACAGACACTCCAGATACAGCCAAGCCGCAGCCTCTGGAAGGCCAGGTCACTGCAGTAAATCAGCTCATCAAACAACCAGGACCACAGCAGGCTCTGTTTCAGAGGCAGCGGGAGTCTCTGCACCACACTGACATTTTTTGACGGCGTATGAGCTTGGAGGCAACACAGGACCCAAGTATGTCATTCTGCAACAGAAACACCTCCAAAAAGCTGTGAGAGAGAGCTCAAATCTGGCAGAGCCAGCGCTGAGTACAGCCAGGAAGCCTCACGGCACCCAGGGGCTTCCAGGTGGAATACCTGGTTTTTGCCCTCGGTGATGTGGGGACTGGAGTATGTAGTGGGGAAAATAAAGGGACACGGGTCTCGAGGCTGCCTGTCAAAGGGAGGAGGGAGAGGAGAGGGGAGAACCTCAGCTCTTAATTTTGAGATGTAGTCACAGCTTTAAAACAAAATCAAATTACACAACATCTTTGCTCAGTTGATCATCAGCTCCAATAACACATATTTACTTTACATAAATATATGCACATATCTTAACTGGCAGCCAACTCTACATCTTCATTTTGAGTGATATTTCTGGTTCAAAGGGTATTCCAAAGCACAGAAAAAGAAGTGAATTATTTGAAAATAGGTTGATCTATTTGCATAACCACAAACGCATGAAATAACTGCTTTTCCTGATTTAAAGATATATAGGTACACACAGACTACAATCATAATTTTATAAAGTCATTTAAATTATTTGAATTCCGTCAATACCCCTTAAAATAGTAAAGAAATTGAATGATCACTGTAGAATCTTAATTTTTTATTCAAGTTTAAAGATAGATGATGTCAAATGCCAGACAGCTGAGCTGGTCTGCATCAATTAAAAAAAAAATATAAATTTCCAGGAAACAGAATAAATACTTCTGAGGACACTTGAAAAAAATCCCACTGAAGATTTCACCCTCTCTAATTCTGCATTCTGAGTCTTCCTCATGCAAATTTAATTTATGCAGTGATGGATATCCTGAGAGATGGAAGCTGTAATATACACATGGAGATAAAATAATCTCTAATTGAGAAGAACCAGTTTGGTCTCACTATACTCAGCACTGCAGGTAAAATCAATTTCATTAACTTGTCTAGTTAGCATAAATATTAACTTTGCCAGTTAGCGTAAATACAACCTTTCTGATTAAAGTACTAGTTTGTCAGAGAATCAGACTCTCCTCACTTTGGTAATAATCCAGTGCAATTTGATGACAGTTTTCCTGAGTAAGGGAAACTATCTCTATATATTCTCTTTCAAAGCAGAGCTGCAGCTCTCTGGCCTAAGTTTTTACTTTTGTGCCATCTCATCTCTCCTGAACCAAAGGCCAGCTCACATTAAGCTTTTGTTCTTCAGCTTTCCAGCAAGGAGACACCGAGCACCATGAAATATGTCGTATTGTGGGGCCTTTCAAATGACATCATGGAAACCCACCTCCTGCTCACTAATGATTTGAAATAACCCAATCCTATAAAATGCTAAATCACTCTGGCAAAGTTCCTGAAATCCCATTCCTCTGGATACCAGCACTGAGTTATGAGCTACCGTAGCTTGCCAAAGATGGACCACGCTCTCAGGGCATCTTTTCAAGCCCTCTTGCCCTAGTCCTACTACAGCCTAATTTGTGGCATGTTCCTGAGATGCTTCCAGAGAACTCCAAAGTGCAGAGGACAGAAGAATTGCAAGGCTCAATCCATCTTTTGGCAAATACAGTGGGAAAAGCCTTCATCGTCTTTACAAAAATAGGATCAGTTTTCTGGAAACCATGAAGGATTTGTGTCTGGCAGACTCCCAGATTTTGGCCTTGTATTTCAAAAGCCTTCTTTGCAATAATTCATCATATAGCCCTAAACCACAGGGTAGGATCCCAGTCCTTCACAAACACAGCTACTCTGCAGGGGAAGTCGAAAGCACTAAACTCTTCCCTAAGCCACTAGCGCTGACTTCCTCTGTTCCTTGCAAGCTGCACTCCACGCTCAATGCAGAAATCCATCAAGATCCCTTCCTACGGAAGTGCTGGGTCCCAGCTGCAGGAACAATGCAAGAGTATTTGCGCTTGAAGCAGAAACTGTGTCTTTTTGAAACAAAACACAGTGCTGCTTCAACTAACCCTACCAAAATGAGATTCAGAGAGTTCTGCCCCACGGAGAGAATATGAGGGAGAATAAATGCAGATGGCAACAATCAATCTCCTCGCTCAATGAGCTACCAAAAAAATCCTTTGAGATGGCAGCAATAAGGGCAAAGCAAGGCTCCACACAGATCACAATAGATGTGTGCATATATACTTGTATGTGTACATTTAAAATAAATCTCTTCTTTTCATGCTATTTGTTCAACTATATTATCAAAAAGAGGTTTTAAATACAAGCTTATGGGACTACTAAAGAGGTGAATTTATGAATGTATTCCTAACAAAACACACTCTGGAAAGCTTTAATCTATGAATTGTGACAACCTTGGACAAAATGGATTTTTAATAGAATATAATGTAAACTGCCTGAAACATTGTGATAAGGAATTTTTTTTTAAGCAATGCACAGAAAAGGCATGATGCACTCTGTATGAAAGGAGGAAAGGTCTTAATTTAAAGCATTTTAATGAACACTCAATTTGCATAAGGAAATGTGAGAAATGGAGATGGAAACCTCACGATAACGATAACACTGCAGAGGGGAGAGGGAGAAAAATTAGAAAAGTAAGCAAATTTGAAAAGGCTCCAGCCGATAACGCTGGTTAAATGGAACGCAGACTGGATTACGAACATGTCACAGTCCAAAGCCACTGTTCTCCTTGCAGGCAGTGTCTGTCGGCGGCTCTTATCAGAGTTGCACACTGGGGAAGAAAGAGCAACCGAAGTGCAAAGCAGTGGAGAACAGACCTCTCTCTGAGCTAAGGGCAAGGAGGGTAGGCAGAGATTTCAGCAAATGCAGCTGTGACGTGCTGGAGTTTCTCACTTTCACCAAACCTCCCAACGCTGTGCCAGCCCAGCCGGCTTCCAGGGCTGCCGGGGCTTTCCACCCCCTCACAAAGCCCAAGGGCAGTTGCAAATCTATAGCAAACTCAGCCGTCTCTTCCTCAACTCGGCTGTGCTGGTCGACAGCCGGCTGAACGTGAGCCAGCAGTGTGCCCAGGTGGCCAAGAAGGCCAACAGCATCCTGGCTTGTATCAGGAATAGTGTGGCCAGCAGGAGTAGGGAGGGAATCATGCCCCTGTACTCGGCACTGGTGAGGCCGCATCTCCAGTACTGTGTTCAGTTTTGGGCCCCTCACTACAAGGAGGACATTGAGGGGCTGGAGCGTGTCCAGAGAAGGGCAAGGAGGCTCATGAGGCGTCAGGAGAACAAGTCTTATGAGGAGCAGCTGAGGGAACTGGGGCTGTTTAGTCTGGAGAAAAGGAGGCTGAGAGGAGACCTTATCACAATCTCTACAACTACCTGAAAGGAGGTTGCAGTGAGGAAGGTGTTGGTCTCTTCTCCCAGGTATCTAGCGACAGGATGAGAGGCAATGGCCTCAAGTTGCATCAGGGGAGGTTTAGATTGAATATTTGGAAAAATTTCTTTACTGAAAGAGTGGTCAGGCATTGGAACAGGCTTTCCAGGGAGGCGGTGGAGTCCCCATCCCTGGAGGTGTTAAAAAATGTGCAGATGTGGCACTTTGGGATATGGTTTAGTCGGCATGGGGGTGTTGGGTGGATGGTTGGACTTGATGATCTTAGAGGTCTTTTCCAACCTTCATGATTCTATGATTCTACGATTCTCAGAGAAAACCAGCTGGGCTCAGACGCTCAGTCATGGCTTACCCACTTCTCTACTACCACCATAATGCCAGGCAAGTCAACAGAACTGAAATAATTTCCAAGAGAGAAAAAAAAACTGTATCCCCTGAGGTAGATACGATCCTAGTTTACTGATAGCTTCTGTTCTGCAATGAAAGAGATTGATCCTGCACTCTCACTCATACATAAACTGCCTTTAATGAAGCTCCTTGAATTACTAAAAGGGGGAACAGATAAATCAGGTCTAGTGACAGTTTTGCCACACTGACCTTAACAGCAGCAAGTTCAGGTCTCTGCTTATTTAAATGAAACAGCAGAACCCCCACATAAACACTTAACATTCTTCAAAAGCAACAAGAGGGCCACCATTATGACCAAAAAGGCAAATTAAAGTAAAGATTAAAGTTAAATATTTACTGTAAGCACTACAATATTTGCAAATCTGGAAACGATCTTTCAGCAGTTTCTATTTGCATATTTTAATTAATCCAAAAATATTAAACTAATCTCACAAAGGAAAGGGTCAAAGTATTAATTAACTTGAGATTCGTTGCTTTTGTGCAATTTAACAGTTCAACACAAAGCAAAAATCAGTTTTAATAAAAGCTAAGTTACTGTGACAGGTATAATTTCATGGATTAGTGAAACCACGTACAAGGCAAGAAGTTTCAGTGTTCATTCTATTGTTTGTCCAACTTTAAAAAACAGTTGTTTCATTCCAATTGAAAGATTACTCTGTAACACCAAATGATCTTAAGTTTTCCTTTAACCTCAGCATTTTGCTTTCAAATTGATGGCTTTCCACCTCGCTCTGAACAGAAGTCACAGTTGTTTTAGCGGAAGAGCCTGACTGCAACGTTCAGCAGCGAGCAGATACTGTGCAACCACCCGGATCAGCCGCCTGAGCTCAGTCGGGTGGAGATTTCACTGCTGGAGCCATCGCACGTCATCGTGCAGCTCCAGAACAAGCGCGACGGTTCCCCTCGGAGCCAGCGTCTCTGCTGGCTGAGCTCTCCCCGCACTAAAGCAACTCGCTGGCTTCGTTAATGGCTTTTGGAGGAACTGGGAAATCTTGCCGAAGAACAAAGTATTTGGAGGCAAAGCATACGGCGCCAAATGCAGCTGCCAGAGCGCTGCTTTATCAGTGGCCCATGAAACCCCAGCAAAACAGTCATGGAAGGTGGCTTGGATTTCCTACATCACAACCTCAGAATTGCAACTTTGACAAATGCGCTCAGGAAATGAGAGGGTACTTCACCCCTCTGCTTTTTCTGCCTTTTTTTTCAAATGGGGGGAAAGTGTATGGAACAGCAAACTGAAGGGTTTGCCTGGCATTTCATGCCAGAAAGCTCTGTAGCACTTGACTTAACCAGAGACACTGAGCGGGGAATCACCTCCCTCCCCTCGCTTCACGAGTTTACAATGCAAATGCCTGCGTCCCACTCATCTGCCTCCACTCTGCATCTTTACAGGAGAGAAACAGGCGCTCTTCCCTTGCCAGTCATCAGGCCTGTTCTGTCTGTCCAAGAGGACTCTCACCTTAACCGTGCCTGTTTATCCCTGTTGCTAAAGGCAAACTCCATCACCTCAGCAGTTGCGTTGCAGGTACTCAGACGGGCTTCATTTGTTCCTCAAACACAGCCTCAGAAACTAAACAGAGTCGAAACTCTCTTTGCACTTCAAACCTCTGGCAACAATCTTCCTAGGTCTAAACAGTTACTAACAACCATTTTTCTCACTTACAGGAGCTTTCAGGAAAAGATGGATGCAAAAGACTTCTCAGATAAAAATTTTGACATAAAGTTTTGTGATTTCCTAATTATGATACAATTTCAAGCTAAATTTATACACAGTGTACTTTAAGTGTAGAGTAACTGCATGATAATGGAGAGAAATTGCTTGTATTGTAAAATACGTAATTCTGACTAACAATGTAAATTTCCCATTACCTTTGATATAGCTTGTGGGAGCATTACCATAACAAACGTACACAGCATTCGTGAGACAGTTCATAGACACTCACGGGTGTTTTGCAGCAATAATGAATAACACTTAATAGCTATTACTTCCGTAGCTTTTCAAATAAAGAAGACAGCATTGTCCTATATTGCTTGCAATTATTCTTCATATTTCTCTATTTTAATCCATCTCTTTCTGTTGGCTCTTTGGCAACTGGAACTCTCCTGCTGCCCTGAAGGTGCATGAAAAGCAGATGTGAGCCAGGACTAGCTGGCTGCCTCCAGTTTAATTAGATCATTTATTTCCAAAGCTCAGAAGTGAAACTAAAGGAAAAAAGATCTCACCAGATCACCTTTAGCTTTCCCAAGGAGGCTGAGGAGGAAGAACTTCTGCTATTAAATGAGCAATACGACTCCTTAAAGGAGGCTATTGTACGTCTCTCTCAGCGTTTTAGCAAGGGTTAATGCACAAAAGCACTCCGCGACTTACCTGTTCTCCGCGTTTGGGTCGTTGTGCACACATGTGAGCGTGGCAGTGGTCCTCGCGCTGTCCGTCTCCTCTTGGACGCCCCACTGGTCTGCATCGATGACTCGGATGTCTGTGATCTTCACACCTGGAGCTGTCCTAATTCTGTTGGGGAATGACAGAGACTGCTTTAGTTACAGACCTCCTACAAATAAATCCAGAGAGGTAAACAGGGAATATGAAAGGCAATGTTCCCTGTTCCATTAGTAGCAGACTGATAGGTTGCACCTGTAAGTCACTCTGCTTTTAAAAATATAAAACAGGTCCAATGACGGTAAAGAGATGAAGTATGAGTTTCATTATGTGCAAAGTCAGTTAATTTTCAGCTTGAACAATGTGGAGAGAATAAGAATGCTTTCTGCTTCAGTGGCACCAGTTTGATACAAATGAAACAGATGTGACTAAGCATAAGTTGATTTAATTTGTTGTCTTTCCTTTGGTTTAAGATGGAGGATCAGAGCACTGTGATATAAAATACATCCTCCTGCTTGTAAACCTTTGGGAGCAAGGTGTCTTTTAATACTAGGGCTATCTGCATGGAAAAAATGTGTTTCACTGCTCCAAGACCATAACACAGGAAGGATAGAGAAGGAATACGTTATGCTAGATCCACAACTGAGGAATGAAAATAATGATGCCATTGTACTGGGATCTATCAAACAGGGCACGTCAAAATCTTGCTGCTGGAAACAATATTATGCTGACATGGAAAACCTTCATTTCCTAAGCACCGCTAGAGTCTGAAAGCAGTTCCGTACTTGGTAAATGTCACTATTTTTTGGCCTCAAAAAAAATTTGCTTAAAAAAAAAGTCCATGCTCTGGTGGGGCTCAGCGTTACGAACAGATTGCCAAGGAACAGGAAACAAACTGCTTTTAGTAGCAGGGACTTCATTTGTGCAGCTTGACTCCTGAAACAAGCCTGGGATTTCGACAGGAGTGCTGCAAACATGCCTGGAGAACAATTAGGCAGAAAGCAACTGCTGCAGCGCCACATCCGCCACCACTGTGGCTTAATTAATTAAAAGCAAAGCCAAGAGGGACCTCTTAGTTGTATGGTGGAATGAAACAGCGCTGCTGAGACACAAAGCGTTACTTAACAGTGAATCGTGACGGATTTGCCCTGATGCCTGGTGGACAGCTGGTGCTCATGTTACACCGTTAAGAATTTCCTTTAAGTTCTAGCTGAGTTCATGGGTTTGGATCAAAGTAACTTGAAGACTCAATGGGTGGTCTTTTCCTCTGAGAAGGAATTGATTCATCCTGCTTTTACGATATCCTTATTTTTGCCTGTAAGGCTTTACTGACTCGATGTGCCAAATTCATGCCTGGCATAACCAATCCGATAAAAAAATGTTTCCTGTAAGGAGAGAATTTCACTTGATATTTTTCTAATTGTCTCCTTCATGTTTCTCTACAGACATTCGTATCTCCAAACAACATGCCTCAAAGCTTATGTGCCCCTTTCCTATCATCTCTTCCTTTTTCAGAAGAACATTCATTTATTCTGCAGTAATTACACTGGACCAAATCACTCCTGCAAGACACCTACATGGCTTCATTTCAGACTGACTTGTAATTTACATGAGATAGAGAATTAAGCCTTCAGCAACGGATTCAATAATTTTTTTCATTAGACTTAGTCCACCACTCTTGAAAAAGAATCATTAGGGCCTGACCAAAAAAAAAAAAAACAAAAAAAAAAAACACACCCAAAACACACCCAAAACCTAAAAACCCTAGCAAACCACCAAAAACCCCACCACTTTTTCTATTTTCTCTTTTCCAGCCAAAATTATCTTTTTTAACAAATTTCTCTTCCCACCACCCCCTCAATTTCCCATGTTTTTTCTTGACAACATGCCTGGAAACCTCTAACCCAACTTTCCACCCAAGTCAAAGCCCTGGTTACTTAAAGGTTAATTGAACAGCAGGAGATGCTGGGCGCAGGGGGCAGGACAGCTGGATTTCACCCATGATTTCAGGATTCATCAGCCTTTTTCCATCTGTCAGAAGCTCATTACATCCTCCTATACAGTTTTTGCACTACGGGTATCTTCACTCTGCAGCATGTACTTTCTTCTACTCTGATCCGGATCTAGCAGGTCGGTTTACCCTAGCGATGATGAAAAGCAGCACCATACAGTTCCCTGCAGGCTTTAACCATCCAGGACCTCTGCACAGCAACCTTCTTCATGGAAGCTGAAGCTGCTGCTCCTTTTTTATGTCCACCAGTGGTCCCCACACAGCGTAGGGGTAAGGATGCAAGAACCTCAAATAACCACATCTATCTGTGTGCCCACCTGTTCCAACCTCTCCAGACACACTGCACCCCAAAATACTGGCATCCCTCTTGGGGCAAGCCCCTCAGCCATGTCTACCTCCCTCAGCCAGGCAGCTTTGCCATTTCTTGTATCTGAATACAGCTACGAGATGCTTTTGCCTGTCTGGACAGGAGATGAGACTCTCCCGATGCCTGTCCTGTTGGCTCACCGCTTGGCTTCTCCTTCAGGGCACTGCCCCTTAACAGGAGGCCTTCTGCTTTTTGGCAATCCTGTCTCGTTGACTGTGCCTACAGCTTTCGCTTGCTGCACATCTACCGTCTTGCTGGGTTAGCATCAAGTGAACATCGCATACTCTGCTCCCCAGCTACGTTTTCCAAAAACATCTCAGAACGCTGCATTTTAGGAAGATTTCCAGTCTAATCCCCTGCAATGCATCTGCTCTGGTGGGCTGAGACAAGATGTCATTTTTCATTTTTGGATATCAGTAGAGCCAGGAAGGTTGAAAGAAGGAAGAAACTGAATTCAGCTTCTCACTCAGGAAAAGTCAAGAAATTCAAATTAAACCAGCCTACATATGTGAGGTTTGAACCTACTATTCTTCAGATAAGTGATTCATATCTTTAAATCTGCCCCCAAACTCCACAGGCAGAAAAACTGTTGTAAGTGTTGGGGACTGAAGCTTTGAAAAAGAATAAGAAACTCCTACCAGAGCTGACATTAACTGGAGAAAGGACGGTGAATGGCTAGGGTGTGAGCCCAGGCACTGGCTTTATTGCCCTGCTCTGTGCCAGGCTTCAATTATAAGCTTGGGTGGATCATTTAGTCTCCTTATACTTCCCTTCCCCACACATAAAATACTGGGAAGTGCTGCTCTTCCAACTCCAAGGGAGCTATAAGGATAAATAGAATTGCTTGAGAAAAATCTGATGTCTTTTAAATTCACCACCTGACAAGAACTCTGCCGTCTCTGGGCTTGAAAACATGGAAACAATCTACTGAACTATTTCACAGAAGCATGACCCAGGAAGTAACCATTACCACCACGATGGCTTAATTCCTTCTTTATAAAGATAATTGTGAAATGAAAAAACAAGGAAAAAAGGAACAAAACATGACAGCCAATTAGAAACTTGGCAAAATTGACATTTCATTTCCATGAAATACTTGCTTTCTGAAAACCAGAATTTTCAGACAGAAAACTGTCCTGTTAAAAAGCATTTGCCCGCCTTTAAAACATTACCACGTATGTGGCATTTTGACAACGCAATTAGCAGAGATGTAAATGAGACAGAGGAATATTGAATGAGCTCACCAGAAGTTAGCCTGCAGCAGGGCCCCCACTTTACAGCCTGTATCACAAAGGAGGTGATCACCACTTCTTCATGATACTCTCTTCTCTAGGGGTGGAGGAAACCCAACCGGAATCCTCAAGCACTGCCTTTCGTGACACCTAGGCCCATAAGATCTTAAGAGGGGGCAGCTGGGGGTGGGAGCAAAACATCAAAGCTATTCAGAACAGGGAACCAACGAAGCAACGGTTTCACGAGTGGATTTAGCCCTCTTCAGCTATAAATGTCGAACAGAAGCTGCTGCTTTCAATTTAGACTGCAAAACACATTTGGTATCCCTGGCAGTGTTTTTTCCCTGAAGTGTGTCCTCCATTTACTGTGGAATATAAAGATGGAAACATGATAGACTGAATGGAGCAGGCCAGCAGAAGCGTCCCCAGCCCGCCAGCTTGGAATGACCAGAAACTATTTTAAAATGCAATTCCAGCCTTAAATGTATGCGGCCCCATGAATCTGGCTGCTCTAAACCCCTTCTTTCAGCTATTACAACAGAAGGAAAGGAGAAGGTACAAGTAATCACTAGGGCTGGAAAGGAACTGGAGGGCTGCAAGAGGGATTGAAACATCTGACCACTTAGCGGAAGTGGTGCAGGGACTTCCACTGCCTCCCAGTCAATTAACCACAAAATCTGAAAGGTAAATGCTTGCTTGCAACGCGCCCCCAGCAACGCTCACGGCAGCAGTAATTGGGAAGTAAAATCTTGGCAAAAGGAACTTTAAAATAGAAACAGAAGGAAAAGATATTTACGAAATAAAACAGGAATGTGCTCACAGCAGATGGAAAATGCTAAAAATGACGAGAAAAAAGACTTTATTCAGAGCTATTTTAGAAACACTCTTATCTCTCCCCCCACCCCCATTATGGGGGAAAACATAATCTGAGCTAAATTCACTCTCAATGACGTGCTAATAATATCAGTTACGATAATAAATTTCATTTGTAATTTCCAACCATTTCTGTATTCAGCCCTTCAACATGCATTTTTAGCCCAATTAAAAATATAATCATTATCCTTCCCTTACAGGAAATCCAAGCTGTAGGCCAGTTTAGTTAACTTGCCTAAAATTATACTGTCTCTGCAGAGCCAGGAACAGGGTCGATACATCCCAATTCCCAGGCTTACACTTCAGCCAGACACCCCTACCCATCTTTCAGACCAAACCAGAGCAGAGCTGAGTAATTCTGAGCCCTCACAGAGCATTTTACATATTTGAAGAATTGCACAAACAGCAAGCAATTAGTTCTGAACAAGGTCCCTGGGGAGCTTCTAGTTAAAATACATGTGTTTTAAGATACATTAAGCCAAGCACGATAAATTAAAATAATCACTGAATGCAGACATAACATCTGGGGACTTCTGGGCTGTGAGATGGGCAATGTTTCTGTATAGGAAAGAACAGAAGCATCCTTGTATAGCAGGAGGAAGCAAGTGGAGTTTGCTGGGAGACATCAGGAGAAGAGGGTACGGGATTCACAGCTGCCACATCCAAGTACACTCCATGGCGTTTGGGAGGGAGGCGCAGACAGTCAGGAGTTCACTGGTGTGAGCGTATGAAAGCAAAACCGTTTGGGAAACACTGTTATAGCAGATGGAGGGCTGAGGTGGGACCAGAGCTCCCCCCTGGAGAGGCACCACCCCTCTCCTTCGCGTCTTCCGAAGCTTCATGACCAAAACTCTCTGCGGATAATCCAGAAATATGAAGCAAATGAGGCGATGAAAAGTCACCCAGAAAACACATGGCAAAACCAGGAATTATGCCTCAAGCTGCCAAGCAGTATTTTGGTATCTTCACCACAAACCCACCCAGCTCTCCTGCTCCTACTGTAGACCCACTACTAACAGAGAGCGAGTCCTGCAACGCCCACATGAGACCAACCTGTGGGCAAACACGCCTTCTGCTGCTGTGGTCTTGCAGCACGTGTGATGTCAGAGTGGCCCACCTAGCAGATAATCCTCCTGCACAGCCTCACCCCTTATGGAAGTCAGATTTACTGCAACTCAGGGGATCAGGCTGTAAACCTTCACAAGCTAAGCAAGTGTTTATTTTCTAAAGTATTTTTCCAAGAACTTTACTTCTTTGTTCTTTTATAGTTTAAAAGACTTGTCACAGATTTATGTTTGAACTACTTCCCCATCAAATTCTCCCTAAAATAGCGACGCTGGGCCAGCTGTGTTTGTTTCTGTGATTCCTTATTAATGTCACTATAAGTAAAGTTATCTTTCTTAGCATGTAAAATAGACATCAAAATATACAAAGATCCTGCAAAGCTCCAAGCCCTCTCCAAAAGGTCACAAGTGTAGAATCACAAATAATATGCTGCTTTACTGCAAAGTAAAAGAAGCAGCCTGCAAAGCCCTGTGGAGAGGTGTAGGTAGACGGCAGGCAGATGGCAATATGGAACGGAGGGCAATCATACAAAACAAAACCCCAAGAAAAAGCTTTTGAGTAATGGTGCTGGGAGGTAAAAAAACTCAGCATGGCTGTGGTATGAACCCAGTGGCCATAGCTGTTGCCAGTGAAACAAGGTAGGAACTCATGGTGGGGAAAAAAAAATCATGTTTGCCTTGGGGGATAAAGACACCTCAATATTATAGAGATAGAGGCAGCAACTTCCAGAGTCAACTGGAGTTTTACTTAAGATTTGACCTCTGCATTTCACCCATGCTAAAAACTATTCCAGTGACTGCCCCTTCATTGCAAATCCAATACATAATTGGCCCAAATTTGCTTTCAAAACAAGACATGGATCTGCTGTGCTCTGCCTGCCTCGGCCCTGTTTCCCCCTGAAACACCTCCCCACTGCAGGGCCAAAGCTTTCCCAGCTGCCACTCACCCCATACAAACGCCCTTTCAGCATCTCCTGACCTCAGCTCGCTCTCACCTTTACACCGCACCAGGAAATTTGCCTTTCCGTCCCTCCAGTGCACCTCAATTTCTCTCTGCATCTGTTATTTTTATATAACCTTTTGTAGCTGTCTTATTTAACCCTGCCAAGCATTTGGGGATGCAGTTTCTATGAAAGCAGTTATTACTGTCGTATATCAGAATATCTCTATCCAACACGCACTCAAGGAAGAAAGTCAAAGCACCGGGTAGGACGAAGCAGATCACATAGGTACGATGACCGGCGCAATGCAAGACAGGAACAAAGCTGCTCAACAGACACGGTGGCTAACACGAACAAAGCCCAACCACTCAGAGAACAGAAAACCCTGTGAAATCGTGGAGGGGATCAATGCTAAAGATTTAGAATGATATAATTACCTCTCTTCTACCCAAAAAGGTGAAGCTATCAACCTATCTTTTTTTCAGCCCACCAAGTGTTTCAAAATATGCTAAGCATCAAGCTCACTAGCATATTGGATTTTGAATAATGAAAAGAGTAAACAGGATTTTAATTTGGATTCTGACAGTAAAGTGCTTTCCATGTGATAAATTAACTATTAGGGAAGACAAATTAACACAACATACCCTTGAGTATGATGGCTTGTGATTTTGAGGAAGCTTTTACAGAAGCATGATCGAAATAAGGCAGGATGAAAAACAGGAGATGATGATGATGGGGGGAGTATTTTACAAAAAGTCCTCCCTCCTCCTTTTCATCAAACTGTACATATAACTGCTCTAAAAAAGTGCAGCAGATTTTCTCAAGAGCCTCCCCATTTTTCCTAAGAAAGTCTAAACATTTTAGGAGAGATCCTCAGCTGATCTGAATCACCAGAGACTGATGAATTTTACAGCAGTTCTTTAATACCGAAAAGTTAAAATTTCACATTTGTGAAGCAAGGTCAGAAAAGGAGGTGTTACCCCTTATGGATTTTTTGGAAGGGGGAGGTGTCTCAGAAACATTTTCTAGGCATAAGACTACACTCACAAAACCAGCATAAAGTATATGAACGTCTTCAAAGCAGTCTAGCATTATGTTGTATTTCCCTATCCAATGGAAAAGTCCTGATTTTTGCCAATTTTTTATTAAAAAAGAAGATATTTTAAGATTTCATCTTCATATTTCAGCAGAAACTCCACTTTTCAATCCGCTTGCTCTCTCACTCAGGTAAGCAAATAGAGCTTAAAAAATAACAGCAGAAAGACATCTTAATTGGCTTGAAATTAAAGTTATTCATTTTTATTCTTATTTATTCCTGTCACAAACCAGACCTGTTTATATGGGTTTCTAACACTGCTATGGAAACCTGAGAGATTCTGAACATGTAACATGAGATGAAAAAGTCACCTCCCACAGTGAACAATCCTTTCTTGGAAATACATCAACAGTGGAATTCTGTCCCTCTGGGAGAAAAAGGGTTGCCAGGCACTGGGGCAGGAGACATCGGGTCCAATTCTATTGACTTATGACAGTTTATTAACCATTTAACTGTCTGGGCAACTGCAAAATGGGAATGAGGATGTTTACTCACCTTAGATCAGAAATACATCCAAGGAGAAAAAAAATTGCTATTTCTATGGAGACACTGTGCATTTGTATATTTAAAATTGTACAGATATTGTATTTCAATATATTTCTGTAATTTACCAGTAGGTACTTAGAACCGCAGGTCAAAGGGTTCTGTAGCAATTAGCATTTTCTTAATAAAACTAAAAGCTAAAATTTGAGTCCACCTGAAAACATTGTTGTGCCTTTGACATACAAATTACTTTAATTACGGTATAAGCCAATGTGGCTCCAGACTGTGCTGAAAGCTCTTAAATTCCAGCAAACTCTTCACACCAGGAGAACAGGCCTGATGTTTGGGTTGCCGACCCCAGCACCCCACTAGCATGGTTCCAGTGACTCCAGCTACACCAGCACCGGGAAGCAGATCAGGTCCTCTGTCCCTTGCCTGCCTGGAGGGCAGGATGCACTGCCCATAACTCGCAAATAAATACACAATTCCTAGAACTCACTTGACACTTTACACTTTCAAAGCATCCAATAAGCATGAAATAATGATTATTACTATTGATCAAAAGGAGACAGCAGGTCTTTTTCTAACTCTAAATGATCCTCTTGCTACCAAACAACTCCTAACATCCCTTTCTCATTAGGATGCACAACCAGCTCAGACCTCTGCCTCCCGCGAAAGAGGAGAAATATTCTCCTTTCTTCCATTGCCTCCGTTCACTTAACTGAGTTATGATGTGTTGATCATTATTCAAAGAGCTCAAGAGTGCCTGCTGTCATGCACCCTTAGACATCTCCAAGAATTGAAGTATGTGCCCTCTTTCCTCCAACACAACAATCTGTGGTGTACCTCCTCTGTAAAGGGAAGAGGTAAAATGCTGGAGTGGTTTTCTGTAACACATGTCTACAGAACAAAAATCAAAGCCTGCTCAGTCTCTTCAACCTTTCTCTGAAAGATCTAAAACACTCAGACTTTGTCCTTTACCTTGAAACCAATGCAATACTATAATAGATGAAACTCTTTCTTAAAGCCTAGAAGTGCAGGAGAAAATCCATTACCAAGTCTGAAGGTGTCCAAAGTATTTGAACTTGGAATTCTTGCAATCATGCAGAAACACAGCTTTGAAAACTGTAATGAAAAAAATCAAAGAAAGTCAGAGGTTTCCTCCTGCAAAGACAAAGATACTTACAGGTTTCCTTTTATTGAAAGGCTCCTTTCAGAAATCAGCACTACAAAAATGTTTTCAGTCTGAATAGAGTTCAGGCCTCCTGGGAGACAAAGAATTTTTAAAAAGGGGTCATTTTTCTACCTCTAGAAGTAAAAAAAAAAGCCCTGAAGGTCACAGTTTCTGGAAGCACCTAAACAACAACAAAGTTAAAACTTTCCATCCCTCTCCCTGCAAAAGTAGATAATGAGCTCCATAGCACTGTCTTGGTCAACACTGGATGGGGGCTTACAGCATTTAAAATCGTCCATTACTGTAGCTAAAATTTGCCCAGAACCTTGGAGAATCACGCATTTCCTGTAAGAAGAAAGTTTATTAAATACAATTCAAACTAATATAATTAATTATCTTTTAACAGACATCAATGTACATGCCTTAGATCAGAAAAACTGCCCTGGGTTGCTGCTGAGTACTACCATCAACCCCGGCGTTTGTTGTATCCATCAGGCTGTTGGTGGCACAATCCCTCAGCTCAGGGCAGGTTGTGACAGCAAATCCCCCAACTGGCAGATGCCCAGAAGAGGCCAGTAGTAGCCAGTCTGTGGCTAGTCTTGAGACAGCATGTGTAGTCTGGCCAGAAGAAGTACGTAACAGAGGCAGTCTGCATGCACTGAATGGGGTCTCACCGTGACTTTCACACAGCTAATATACCTCCTTCAACGGTTTAAAAAGTACAAGGGAGAAGACCAGCAGTGAGGTTGATGGGCTGAAAACGCATTGACATGACAGAGGGCTGGAGCACCTCTCCTATGAAGAAAGGCTGCCAGAGTTGGGGTTGTTCAGCCTGGAGAAGAGAAGGCTCCAGGGAGACCTCAGAGCAGCCTTCCAGTGCTTAAAGGGGGCTTATAAGAAAGATGGGAACATCTTTTAGCAGGGCCTGTTGTGATAGGACAAGGGGTAATGGTTTTAAACTAAAAGAGGGGAGATTTAGACTCGATATAAAGAAGAAATTTTTTACAATGAGGGTGGTGAAACCCTGGCACAGGTTGCCCAGAGAGGTGGCAGATGCCCCATCCCTGGAAACATTCAAGGCCAGGTTGGATGGGGCTCTGAGCAACCTGATCCAGTTGAAGATGGCCCTGCTTGTGGCAAGGAGCTGGGACTAGATGGCCTTTAAAAGTCCCTTCCCATCCAAACTATTCTATGTCTCTTCCTCTTAGGAGATGAGGCTAAAAGCAAGAGGTCACTCAGTAACGGTCAACTTTACCTAAAAAATTGCTTAAAACTGCACAGCAAAAAAAATAGACAAGAAAAGAACATTAAAAAGAGCAGATTTCTGAAACGTATTCACCTCTAACTTCTACTGAAACGAGCCCCAACCCTTGACACACCCAACTATTGCTTTTCAGCATGAAGTGGTCTTTAGAGGCTCTATCATACATTTTTCCACTCTTGCTCAGTACTCTGCATAAAAAAGCAGCAGAGAAAGGGTTGTTATTCGGAACTCTCCCCAGGCTGTGGCAAGGAGACACTGACCTGAGCACAAGGGACAGCGTTAGAGGGAAGAGGAAAAAAAGCACAGCAATGAAAATCCTTCCAGAATTAAAAAGGCCACAAGAACTTTGCCTGAACTAGTAGTTGTTGCTTTTATTGGATTATTTTATGGGGTTTTATGTTGTTTAATCGAAGAAAGAAAATGGATGCCATAAAATATGCAGAGCTAACTGGGGCTGCAGAGTACATTGCTGAATATTGCTAGTAATGCCATTTCCCCTTCCCTGTCAAAAAATAAAAATATCGTTCTTTATATCCTTGTCACATGGAACAGCAGTCCTCTCGCGCTTGCCAATCAATCATCTTGGAGTGCACCTTTACCTTGAGCAGCATGTGCTAGGACGGTGAATAAGGAAAGCTCAAGAAATAATCTCCCTTTCCACAAGATGGAATTCAATTTCCAGCATCGCTCAGGCCAGTACTTTTCTTGAAAAGGTGGCACCATATATTACAGCAAAAAAAGCATTTTTCTGCTGCTAGTGAAAACATTAGGGAGCATTATGATTATGTGGTTTGTAGTCCGGGCACCAATGACCACCAAGCAGGCTAATAACGTGTGAATTCTGATGAGAACCAGCTCTCCAGCTGGGATAAACCATCAAAGACTTTCTTTCCCTCTGTTTTTCCATTCTGCTTCCTCTACTGTAAGATTTTTTCCCAGCTGCAGGCAACTTTCCCAGATTCTCCTAGAGAGTAAGCACTTCACAGTGAAATTATCCCACTCTGGTGCTCAGGTGAGCCCTAGTCAGCCCTTTGGCCACTGTCCCAACAGGCTTTTATCTTTGACAGCCTCAGTTTGGTTTCTTAGGGTGATGCTTCTCAGAAGCTTTTTGAGGACTTTCTGCAGGTAGATTGAGCTTTCACCACCTACCCTTTGAACCTCCCTCTGGATCTCAGCAGATTTGGCAAGGATTTTGCAAGCCCCAAGCTTTTTATCTCCTCCAAGCACAGCTGACAAGGACTGTGCAGCAGAGGCTGTCTGGGTCCACAACCTACTGCAACAAAATCCAGAGAAAGCCGCACAAACGGCCAATGCCAAAGCAATGGCTTGCTGGATTGGCCTGCAATATTTCTAACCCTGAAGAACAGGAGACAGTTTTTCCCCTCTAGACACCCTGAAGCTCCAAGTCCCAGCTTTGCAGATCTGGTCAAAACATCATTCTGCAAGCTGGTGCCTGACAGCCAGACCTCGGCAGCCCCAGCACGTGAGATGGGCAAAGAGGTCAGGAGGATTCAGTCCTCCAGAGTCTGTTGCTCACAGTGCTGCCGCAGCTCAGAAAGCTCATCCAGCCTTGCAAAGCTGTCAGGAAAATTTACCAGCCACCACACAAAAATTGCTTGCCGTTTACCGCAGTGATTGATGGTAATGCAAGAAACTAATGGCATTTTACTTGCTTGTCGAAAGAAATTACTCACCCTGGGCCAGCAGGATTGGGGGAGGATACTTTAATCCTTGCGGCAATTTTTAAATTAAACTCTAGCGTTCACAGGGCTGAAGACCAGTCAGACAGAAGCCTGCTTCAGGATGGCTTCAGACATGATATAGCACATGGACAGATAGGTCCGGCACAGCAATAAAACAGAGGGAAACGCAGCTGCACACTGCACTTCTGGCTTTTTTTAAAAAGTTTACAGATCTCAGGGAACCAAATCCATTTCCAGATCGTTAATCTCCAACAACGACTTAGGTTCTGGCACTGTGCATGTCACAAAAAGCTGGGGAAATAACAGGACAAAAAGGCCATAATCAAAACTTGGAGGCAACCGATCTAAGAGGTACAGGAAGGTGCTCCCATTTGGTCTATACATGCAGAAGAGTCTGTCAGTATAGGGGATCAATTCACTTCCTAAATCACTAGAGTTGACAGGATCATTCCCTCTGTGTCTTTCCCTTTCCTTCCTAACACCGGCACTAAACCTTTCTTTATCCTTCAGCATTTTTCCTTTATCATTGCAGCTGGTCTGTTTGCCACCAGGACGGTTCTGTTCTGGTTTTACCTGCAGTACCAGCATTCCCTTGTATGGACAGCAGCTCCTCCATCACAGTTCAGTCACAACACCCTTCTTAACCGAGCTACTTCAGTAGCTTGGGCGCAGACAACGTTCATTCATTAGCCGGCTGGTCAAGGATGAAGGACTGAAGAAAGTCCTTCACCAGGAGCTGATTCGTACAAGCAGTAGCACAGCAGACTCCAACACCTAGGGGAATTTCAATAAGACAAATAGCAAGGGACACCGCACCGCGCTTTTGAGGATAGGAATGAGCCGCTCTCACATGGTTTGGATGTTGGTTAGCCTCTGTTTTCTTGACCAGCCTTTATGATTCAAGGCTCCTATACATCCTCAGAAACCAGACGAAAAATCCTCTCTGCAAAAGGTCACGAACAAAAAATGGGGGAGAGGAAACAACTGAACTTTCACGAAGGCTACAGGTGCCTAGGTGCTGGCTACTAAAAAGTCACTTAAACTTCCAGCATTTCAAAGCATGCACTGTGTTTGCAGTAACAAACACCCTAAAAACAGGCTTTCCCACTGGGGGACACTGAATCAACTACCTATAAAAATGGCTACAATCCTCTATAACGCATTCAGTGGGTATCAGTGAAAAACACTCACAGTGAGAGGCTGTGTCCCACTGAGCATCAAGCACTTCCCATTCCTGTTTTGCTTTTTCAATTCTAACTAGTCCCTAACTCTGTTAGCCATGAATTTGCGATTAATGAGCCTTGTTTAGAGGATGTGAATACTGAAACTGTTCCGATATACAGGCTCTAACCACAGAAAGATGATCTAATTCAGCAAGGGAATCTGCTGTGCTTAGAGGGGATTCCAAACCTTCAATAAAGGAAATCAGCAGTTAAGTCATTTCAACAAGGGGCAGCATGCTGTGCTCTTGGCTCCGAGGTGCCACGAGATGGTCTCACAGCTTGGCATCTGGGGACAAAATCATCTTCATGCGTTAAGGATGCTTAACATCTGCTTGTAAATCTGGGGCCTGTCAAAAAATGGCTATGAATGGCTCCTAAGATGGTGCAAGTGTGGTTTTCCACCCAAATCCTTAACTATGAGAAACATGCACACATACACACCCGCACACGTACTCTTTTGATCTCATACAGAAAAGGACCAATAACCCAGGGCTAAACTAATTATGACTAGTTATGCTTGAGCAGGAAAATAGCAGCTGCTCCTCTCCTGCTTCAAGGGGACAAGTAAAACAAATGCCTTCATGGCTCTTCGTCCTTATGCCTGGAAGGGAAGAACTGTCCCTGCAGAGTCTTCCTCTCCCAGGGTGTCCAGAGGAGCAGATTTCCTCCTCAGCCAGGGACATGGGGACAGTCAGGACAGCTCTCCACCCCAGGACTGACAGTGGGGCTAGAGACAGCCCTGTGTGCAGCCTCATCATCCCAGCCTTACTGTTGAGTCTAATAGAAAATGTATTTCTCAGGCCATGAAAAATCTGATAATACAGCAAAAAAATCCCAAAAGATAGTATTTTTAATGAAATAAAGTCATCCATCACATGCACCATCAATACTCCAATAATTCGGGGGGTGAGGGGGGGTGGACGGGGGCTTAATTATATTTGAAATAGTTTATAAACTGCACCAAGATGGAATGAACGTTCCTTGTTCTGCTGCAGCAATCACTTTCAGACATATTTCAGGAGGCTAATCCTGGAGACCAGGAGATTAATTCCTGGAGACAAGCCCTTTTTCCCCTCCAGCTCCTCCCCAGCTCTTCAGAGAAAATGACCTGGTCTGATCTTAACACATCTTGAAGAAGACAGAAAGATTAATTACGCTCCTCCCTATTTCATCTTCATGGCACATATGAGCAGCTTCTACAGCTGCGAAACCTTTCTTTTCAGGCTCCTTTTGATTGTACTGCTGAGATATTCAAAGACTCATTAAACCTAAGGGGAAGTCCCATTCATGGAGACTTGGAAAGGAGGTGGGGGAGGGAGGCTTAAAGTTATCTTGTACTTAAGTTAAAGAGACAGCTGGAGAAGATGCATTCACAAATCAAACTCTCCACCCTCAAAGTGTCACCTGTCCTTGCAGCGCTCTGCACACAGGAGATGCTGTTGGGACTAAGGGGCTGAGAAATGCAGCCTGCTCCAACGACTGGGTGACTCTGCTTGTTCCTACAGACGAACCAAGAGATGAAGAAGGGAAAGCAAAGCAACCTGCCTTATATTTTTGTAGACACAATTTTGCACCTACAAATCGCAATTGTTTTCCAAATGCAATGCTAACATCGAGTTAGAGCTCAGCTTTCGACCAGTCTCCTGCAAAGGTGGTGTTTGTCGATGCCTGCATGATTGTGGCTGTAATTATTTCCTCCAGCAATTAGTGTCACTGTATCTGATGTTGTCCTAGAGTCAAGTACCAAGGCATTAAAGTGACAATATCATCTGCACAAGTAACTGCTGACACAAAACCTTATTCTCAATTGCTAACATCAATAGCTTGTGGATATTAAAAGCAAAGCCAGTATATTACTGGGGCTGAGACTGCTTTCTAACCTGATAGTAAGGCTACAAATCATCTGATTTGCTGATGAAGAGCTCAAATTACAAAGGCGCAATTCAAAAAATCACTAAATATATGGATGACTTCCTTTGATTTTAAGTGGCCTTGAGAAAGTGCTCCGTTCTTTCCTGGTGATGTTGCCTTCCTGACTTGAATCCTCACTGTCAAGCTATCAGCCTCAATCAACTTCAGGCACAACTGTTTCCAGGTATAACACTCTGCCTGCCAGCACAGCAGTAAGCTTCAAAAAGTGGGCCGTCGAGATATAGTCTAAAGCTCATCTATCAGAAATACCAATATTATTCCTCTTTTTTACTTTTTAGAATTGTGAAACCTCAGCAGTACCATTACAATCAAGCTTGTACTTACTCCTGGGAACATTTTATCTTATTTTCACACGGGGAAACCCTTTCTTTACAGAACATTCCTGCAGTTAAGATCTCTCAGCAGGTTTACGTGAAATTAAGTAGCTAACATCATACACGTAGTGCTGCAAAGACTAAATCATGGTATTAAGGGAAGTTAAGGTTCAATTTCCCTGCGTGCAGCAGGTGGGATATATGCACTGGGGAAGCCTAGATCTGGAGAACATAATAAACAGTCACAGGTGAATATAAAATAAAAATGCAAAATGCCCTTCTTCCTATTTATTACATCTTTTGCATCTAAATCAGGCAGATTTCATTCCACAGATTGAGACTGATCTGAAGTAATTTAGTGGGAGGCTGGTAGTTGAAACACATAATCACATTTCTAGAACAATGTAATTACATTGAATTTAATGTGATTTCCTGCCACTGGTTTAAATGTGCAGCCTCCTCCACGTTCTCGATTTACGCTGAACAGGACACGATGTAAGATTACTTTTACGTAGCCAGGTAAAGCATTGCATAAGGGCAGAAAGTACGCTACGACTCCCTGAATTCCCCAAGACCATCATACAAAGATGTCAGTCATGAAGTACCAGTAAGTTCAAATCTTACATTTCTAGCAAGACGCTGTCTCAGCAGATGGCCATTGATTTTAGATTTCACTTTCATTAAATATCTCACAAGGAACAATTTTGCTGACCTTAAGAAGTGGTGCACAAGTCAGCTCTGTTTTATGGGTCAAAGAAATCTGAAAGAAAATTTACTCTTAGCAGAAGAGATTTCAGGTCTTGGTACCTTGCACCTGCTTTTGAGAGTGCTGTATTAAAGACTTGTTACAAAGAACAGGCTAATAAACCGACATGGCAGGTCATACCCACGAAGAATAGCTAGAAAATACTGGGGGAATAATTGAAATCTGAATGCAGGCCAACAATTTGAATCTTAGAACAAACACGAGGACAAAGGGCTGGAACTTTATCAAAGTTAGGAATAAAACAGCACAGACATTGGTATTCATGTAACTCCTACAAATCAGTTAAAATCTGATCTAGAAAGTGTGCAAGCCAATGCGTCTGAAGAGCCCGTGCTGCCAGCCAAAGCGTACCACATAAACAGGAGAGTTACTCTTGAAAAAAAATACCACTTAGATTACAGCTAATCAGATGAAATCTAGCAAGCCCACCTAGTATGAAACAATTCAAGTAATTGCTTTGCAGAATAATTTCAAATAGCAACCAAAGTTTTAAAAATCGAGTCATATTTACAATCAATTTGCATACAGAAAGAAACATTATTAAATTGATCAAAAATTCTATTTACTGCTGGCAGTTCACTTAGCTTTCTGCAGCATGTTTCAACATTTATATTCCTTCATTGGAATAAATAAGTATTGAAATACATTGGATAATGAAGCAGATGCTAAAAGACAATGAAAGTGCATAGGACCAATATAAACTTGAATGAAATAAAAGGTTAAAAGCAGGTTTTAAAGAGGAGAACTTTTATGAAAAGTAAACGAACAATAGATTTAAAGCAGTATAATTATCGATGAATCACAATGCTAAGGAAATTGCCTCGGAGAGCTCCAAATGCATTCTGTGCTGCAGAGGGGGAGGGTGAACAAGGGAGAAAAGAGCCCCTAAAAGGAGCCAACGCTGCAGCCCTCGCGCAGATAAACCACTCTGCATTTATGCAGCAAAGTTGGCCGCATTGAGGTTCAAAAGCCAAATCCTGAGATTCTTCCTTCCGTGGAAGTTTTCTTTGCCATGAACTACACCGTGGAAAAAATCTCAGGATGCGCAGGCTTACAACAAGCCAAGGAGGAGACCTCAGCACCTCTGAGCTGCTTTTCGACGCTGTCGATGTCGAGCACCCCTGAGCAAAGCGACATGTTGCGAAAGGCTGACGCAGCCCAGCGACACTACCCCGAAGTGGCAGCGACGAACACAAACGTGTTACAAAAACCAAAGAATGGAAAAGCTTCGTCTGGGAAACGACGGTGTGTATTATTGATGGCTGAGCAGCCAGAAGACCTCAGCGCACAGAGAGGATAATGGGTTTGTCATCTCCCTGCCAGGAAAGGACTTGAAGAGGGTTGAAGAGAGGCAGTGTTTCAGCTCCGTGCCCACCCTGCAACCCTGATGCGTGGTCCCGTGGTGCACAGCGGGGAAAGCAGTGCCAGCTCAGCCGCGACGTCCGATTGCCACAGCCGACCCCAAAACACTGAACCCCACCACACATCCAACACACACTACATCATCTTTCTTCCTGAGCTGGACAAGCTTCCCAACAGCCTCAGCATTTTTCCAGATTTCAAATCCTTAGTAGGGTTTCTTCAAAGAGCGAATACATTTGCAGAAATTAATTTCGGGCTGCAGCTTCTTAAAAGCTACTCATTTCTACATCAGGCAGATTAGCGGCAGAGCCTGCTAGAAGTTACGGTCTTAATCAAAACCAAAAATGTACTAAGCAGATTTTCCCTTTTGTTTACTGAAAAGTCTGCTTTCTTCAAGGTGACTCGAGAGAAGAGGCAGTTTGCTTAACCAAGGGGAGCTTTGCTGGATGCCAGAAGGCCTCCTTTTCATCTCCGATCACCTCCTACAGCCAAGGAAGAGAATTCTGCAAAGAGTACATGGAAATACGACCGCGGAGTCAGGACCCTTACCAGGCTAAATCATTCACGTGCAAACCAGGACCAACCAGACAGAAACATTGTGATTCGAACTTGGACAAAAATGGTTAGAAACGAGAAACAACTTGGCTATGGCAGGATTACCACTACGTTAGCTGCGAGGTCCACTCAACTATCCAGGACTTTCATTATGCAGCAAAAGGACTGTGAAATGTCTGCTCACCCAATCACCACTACAACAGTTACGTATTCAGATTTCTTTCTGGAATAAGTGCAAATTTGCTGTGATTGATTGACATTTCAGCACTTATTACATTCATAGCATGTCAAGGGAAAACTTGACTGAATTCACAGTGCTGTACTGATTGAGCTCCTAATCGGAACAGTTGTCAGAAGGACTTATTAGGATAACTTTCAAAACCACATTTGATAGTTGCTAGAGGACTTTCTGCACCAAAGAGCCTCTCCACCTCCATGCAGGGCTTTCTGGGACACAGAGACAGACAGTTCCTCTCTTCCCAGTTGCTGTCAGCCCGTGCCATGTCCGCTGGCTGCAGCCACCCCAGTCACTGCGCGATATTTTTTCTCCAGAGTCCTGCATTTGAGACATGTAGTTGTGGAGTCAGAAAAACCTTGGCTGGACACTCATGAACAAGCTGTGGAAAAGATGTTGGAGACCAACTGAGGGGAAAAGCTCTCTTTCATCCCTTCCACCCAAAAAAACCTACCCAACCACAGAGCCTGAGGGTGAACAGAGGACACAGGAGGTAGCATAGCTGGAGATCAGTGTCTACTCTGCCTGGAAATGGGAAAAGATGACAAGGAAGATCGGCACAAAGAGAAACTCAATTCAAGTTTGAGCCCTTGGCCAGTGCCCCAGCCTTTGGGCTTGCTGCTTGCTGTGCAATGGGCAGCTCCCTGCCGATCTCAACCTCCGCCTACTAATGGAAAAAAAAATTAGAGAGTTTTCCTCTGCTCCTGATCCCTCCTCTGAAATTTTCACTTTCATTTAGAAAGATCTTCAAGATACAGCTTTCAAATGAACCTACGCATTTCCAAATTCTTTTCCTTCTCTGCAGAGACCTTTAAGGCCCTGAAATGACCTACCTTCAGCATTCATGACATGGGTAAACGGGATCCCTGGCTGCCTTCACCCTGTTTTAATTAGACAAAGAGGGGGGAAAAGCAGTGCTCTTCAATACTTAAAACCAACCAGTTTCAAATAAATATTTAAAGTTGTCCTGATTGTTAGATAAGCAGCTTCTGCAAAGCAATTGCCAACATTGAAATTGTTTTGCCATACTGTTGCCAGCAGCTGGAAGCTCCCAGATGCCCATTTCAATCAGAAATTTTCCATTTCAAATGCATTTGGCAGTTTGTTCGTGGTGAGAAGTGCTTCTCAACACGTGAGCTTTCAGAAGACTGCAAGGAGTGAAGCACAGGTGGCTTTTCTTCAATCCTGGGTTAAAGCACTGCTTTCTGTAAACACTCCTTTTTATAAGTAAGTAAATAAATAAATAAGAAAAGGTGCTGTGCCTTACCTTCTGCACTACTATTAGGCAACCTAGAGGCTCCTGCTAGACCAGACAAAGCCTTCAGTCAGTCCCACAGAATAGTCACCAGACAAATGAAAAGAACAGTGGGAGGAATTGGCTTAAAAGTACATTCATTGTACTTTCCTTTTCTTTATAATAATATGCAACAGCTCCTAGTGGTGTTGAACGGACAATACTATTAACTCTTTTTTCACTCCAGCACTTCAACCATTTATACTTACATTCTTCCATCTAATCACTACCTAGATATTGTTAAAATCCATCATGCACTATGGGCCAAATCTTGAGGCCCCCACTCAAACCCTCCTTTAAATGAGTTCATAGTAGAATTTTTGCATGATTAAGCATCACAGATTTTTTTTCCTAACTGATATTTGAATAAAGAACACAAGAATTGGTCCTGATCATTACCATAATGCTTTCATGTTTTCCACAATGCCACTCAGAAGTCTAAAACTATGGCACAGAAGCCCTGCCGGGAATTAATGTAAAGTGTGCATTTGTACCAGGAACCAATCACTGAAAGAAAGCAAAAGGATATTTGAAATAAACCTGAAGGATGCATTAGCAGAAGCACTTCTGAGCAACTTGCCATTTAAAGCACACATGGGATAAATTCATCTTGAGAGTCACTTCAAAGGGAATGGTCCGTAATCAAAATTAATCACAATTAATTTGGCCCTAGGTTTCTGCCACTGAGAGGCAGGCTCCCGCAGTCAGAGCTGCAGGCAGTGGACGGCAGAAATCACATCCACAGTGTCCACCTCTGCCGATATTGCCGATTCTTCCGCTATGCTGGTGCCATCGTAAAATGCTGCAACAGGATTCAGGCCAAATTTGCTTATCGGCTCTGAACCATGAGGCCAGCCAGCAATATGTGCTGAATGGCGCGCTTTCTGCGGATGTCATCTTTCTATTTATAATACCTAATTCTTCTTCTCCAACTCCCTGTGGCAAACCAACAGTTGAAATCACACAGTATAAGCTAATAGGGTTATGTAAGCGTCCATTTGCTGTGCATATGCTCTCCCCCCTGAGGCAAGCGATCACCACGACTCCGTAGTAAGAGAGGTACACCCTTCATTTTTGATGTCTAAGCACGTCAGAGTTTTGGAGGTGCTTTGGCAAGTCTCTCCACCCTTGTTGGAGGAGGACGTGTGGGTAGTTGAGCAAGAAGCAGGCAGCAGAGAACTGCTGTGGAGGCAGAACCAAACCCGAATGAGAGGCACTTCATCTCCTGCCCCTTGTCTTCCCCATGAATCATGGCTACACGAAAACAAGACAGAGGATGCCAGCTCCACATGTGGCAGCTTTCAAGGTACTGCTGAACAGACACAGCCCTCACTTTTGGCCCAGGCTGAATTCCTTGTTCTGCCTGCATGAAAGCAAAAAAATTCCTTAATACAGAAAGAGCAGCTTCCCTGTCTCTTGACGCTTCTCAGTCTCCACCAACAAGATTAGCATTTTCAAGCTAAATCTGCTCTCTGTCCTCTTCTGGTTTTCCCAGCATCACTCTCCAACTCCATTTTTTGCAACACAAAGGCAAAATAGTTTACATAAACAACTAAGCTGTTTCAAAGTAAACTGGATGTACAGACTTCTGCTTCAAATACATTTGCCTTGCATACTGACACTTAAAAGGAAGAATATTAACCCCTGTAATCTATGAATTCCTGTACCCTTCACACCAGGGTATGTAAAAATGGCATAGGCCCTATGACATAATGAACCTTTGGTCCCAAATCTCCTGCTCTCTGGAAGCATCCAGAGATTAAAACCTCAGAAAACTGTCTAGGAAATCTAAACCCATATAACATGAAGTTTAAAGTATTAATTTTACTTCTGCATATTCACACTTTTTTTGTTTGATACCTTCTACCATTAAACTGCTCTCAAGTTCAGAAACATCCATATCTAGATACAGTCTGAACCTTTCTCCAGCACAGCACGAATGCACAATCCAGTAGAGGTGGGGGCTTTGCTCTTTTACACATATCCCTGCTGTATATACACAGCTTGTTATTTTACCCACTTCATACGATTGCTGCTGCTCCCTCCTTGGCAGTTTGGAGGACACAGATGCTTTGAGCCCTCAGGGAGACTCGCACGGACGGCAGTGCCACTTCCCAGACTGGCTACTCCCTTTGGTTTTCTGGCCAAGTCCATTAATCAGGCCTGATCCGGGGCGTCTGCATGTGCATGTACTGTAAAATCCCCTTACATAGCACTGGTTTCCACCAAAACGAACCTTTGCCAAGCTCCCCCATGGCATGCCAGCCACGGAAAGCAGACAGCACAAGCTAACAGGGCCCCGCACGAGTCCGTTTGCCACACATATGCTACGCATACCCTCAGGAGCGGGTCCCCGCTTCACCGTGTGACCGAAGGGAAGGGACAGCTTCCCGGCTCCCCGCAGTCCCCGCGCTGCACACACAAGGAGAAATCCTGCCAAATGCCTTCACGCTGCTGTGGTGCTTCTGTCCGTTCTCCTCCCCAGCAGACTCGGGAGCCTTCTCAGAGAATTTCTTTTCTCTTTTGCTTCCTCCCAGCAGTGACATCAAATAGACATGTATTCCCTGGCTCGGAAACTGCTGCTTTTATTCTCCAGGTGAAGAAATGAAGTAGCTAGTGCGAATACGTTTCTGAACAGTCTTCAGTAAGAAAATTCAATGTTCCTATCCCAGGGAATAAAATAATTACTCGCTTTTCAAACTTCTTGTTTTCCAAGCTGACAAAAGCTGCTGTTACAAGTGACAGACAATTTCTAGACCTAAACAGACCTCCCAGTTCTCAGTTACACTTTGCAGTGGTTTTGAACATTGTTTCCGTCACCATTTCCCTGGCTGATCTGCCACAGATGACAACGGCCCTGGCGCAGCCCATAGCCAGCTCCAGCTCCCCCAGCAACCAGAAGCCCCCTATTTGGGGTGTAACTCAGTACTTCTCTTCCTTCTCCCACTGCAAGCAAAGCCAGCTTGTCTGACTCGGGTCTTTCTCAAGCAGTAGAATACCAGCTTCAGCGCAGCTACATCCTATTAAAGCTGATATATGCGAGACCTTTTAAAAGGCCTGAGGAAGACAGATCTCACTTTGCTGAGATAAATTTAGACACCAGAAACTATGAGAGAATCCAATAAACTATCATTTATCTTTCTTCTTCATTCGAATGGAGTTCGCAGTATATAGCACTATGGTTTCACCCGCATGCCAAAATCTGCAAATTCAGTTTCTCTAAGTGTTCAGTCACGTGAGGCCGAAAATGATTCCCAGTGTCCCTTCTCCCATATTGCATGTGTATTCTGGGAGGGGAATCTTCCCAGGTTATAGGATTATCACTCCAAAAATACTCCAAGGTTTTGAATCTAAGTCCATCTGACATATACCCAAGATAGGTGAAATTCAGCAACAGCAACTGGAAATTCTGGATTCTCCTCTGCAGAGCACCTATGGCCTCCTGCCAGCAGACCGTCTTTACTGAGCTCAGGGAAAATGATACAAGCCTGTGTCAGGCTCCAACATCACAGAAAAAGAATGAGCCATCACAGCAAACGAGGAATGTGTCATTTTCTTCATCTTTTCTTGGACGGTGAAAACAGAAGCACAAGGAAAGCAAGCAAATCACTCAAGGCCACACCAAGAATAGCACCAAAATTCCCAACCATAGGATATGCTACATACTTGTAGTAACAAAAATATATCTGTCATTGCACGTCACACAAGCTCATTCAAACTAAAAATTTATCACTTGCTTCGGACTCCAGCCAGGTGATGGCAAATATATCATGGAGCTGTCAACGATCTGCTAATCTTGGCTGTGAAGTGTAGGAATACAAGAAGCTTAAAAACACACTGGTCCTTCAGAAACCATAAATTCTGCTGGCTCTTTCTCACATGCCACTGGGTAATAGGTCTACTCCAGCTATTTCACTCCCACCTCCTGCAGTTAAACAGTTTCATTTTGCATGTCTATTTAGAGAATGACAATCAGACATATGAGGTAGCAGAAATCATCCATGGGTATACAGATAAAGAAACAAAGACCCTCTCTGGCTCCTTGACTGAGAAAAGTCTGTACAGAAATCCCAGGACACACACAACTGTATTTTCAGAGTCTCCAGACACAGCTGGAATAACATCTCTGTCCATCTGGAAACCTGGCCTGTCGTGCTTTTCTGAACATAGAAGAAAGCAAAGAGAAGTGTACGAAGACCTTTGCTCCTCCATCCAAAACCAAACCACGTGTCTAGGCTTGCACCTTTTCAGAGAGAGTGCAAAAGGATGGCACAGTCCCATGAGTGAACATTCAAGCAGTGACTTCAGTGTCTCCTAGCAAGTATATTTGAACAAAAATTTAAAGCAGGGTGGGGGGAGGATCTTTGACTATAAACACACTAGAAGTTTCAAGGTATTTCCTCACCATTAAGGGCTTGTTCATGACATATCACACTGGATATGTTTTTGGGAGACTAAGTAGAAAGCAAACCTCCTCGTTGTACAAGTTAAGATGCTTTCTGGTCAGCAAGCTCACTAAGCACTACATCAGCCTGCTCAGCTTAAACACTGCTACCCCACAGCGGTGTGATGTGGCCCAGCCACAGAAGGCAGTTTGACTCCCTACTCTTTGTGCAAATTCAGTTCTTTAGATGAATTTCTGTTACACCAAATGGCTTGGTGTACCTGCCATTCTTCATTTCCTACTCCGGCCACAAACTTCAATTTTCTCTCCATAGCACTTAAACAGTGCATAATTACAACTAATTATTGATCACGGAGGGATTACTAGTTGACAAATCCAATTTTCACACTGTTATCAAGCATGACTGACTCTGGACCCAAGAGGATAAGAGGTAGCTGCGCTGCCCTAGAAACCTATGGGTCCATAAGCTGGGTGGGACCAGCATTGTCATCGTCACCACTATTCAATCCATCAGACCGCAGTGGCACCTGAAGGCCAATGTGTTTAGAGAGCCATTATGTAAGATGCCATAAATCTACACAAAGTGACAGTCCTCATCCCAAAGAGTTCTGCAAGCCTAAAAAAAGCCAAGCCTTTTACAGCTGTAAATGTCTTCAATTTGGCTGCGTTTATACAACTTTTGCATTCCATTTCTGCAAATATTCTCCCAAGCAAGCTAGCTGGCAGCAACGTTCAGAGCAACAGCTCGTTTCAGGGAAAAAAGCCACTCAATTTTCCTCAAAACAAATTTTAAATTTGCATGCTTTGGTGCACCTGCCGATCTCAGCAAATTGGATCAATGAAGGAAAGGAGAGCACCGTGCAACCCCGGTGCCCTGGGAAAGCGGCTCACACCCAGCCCGTTAATGTTACTCGTTAGGTGCAGCAGCCCCGTTACCCAGCAATCTGGAGCTTTCTGTCGCGTGGTCTGTGCGCGGTACAATCGAGGCACTGTGCAAAGAGGGTATTTAAGAAAAAAGAATTTAAAGAAAAAATCTGAGAGAAAAAATCATGGAGCTGCTCAAACGTCGCTGAATGGAGTAAAAAGCAACGTTTTCATAATAAGTCACATGATGATTTTCTTCCCAGTTCTATTTCAATGGAGTTATTCACATAATTCAAGTAGACACAAATCCCAGTGTGAAAATATCTGTGCTCTTGTAGCCCAGTGGCAGCCCTTCCAGCATGACTTATAACAAAAGACTGAAGAAGTCCACTCCCGTGGTACACACAAATCGGTTTATTATTAGAGCTCATCCAGCACCATCACTTTCTGACAGCAAATGTGTTTTTAACAGAACTGAAATTTCCATGAAGACCATTTTTCTCGCAAATGTTTAACTTTTCTTTGGAGAAAAAACACATTTTCGTTTCACGTCTGTTTAACATTAAGATACATTTCCCTTTCCATTCTGTTCCAAAGAAAGCACAACAATTTAGAAAATGCTGCACTAAATCTCCCTGGCTCCTAACATAAAAAAAACTTAGAATGAGCCTCACATAAAGAAAGATTGCAAGTGCCTTACTAAGGACTTTATTCATTAAAAAAGACTCAACTCTATTCTGCTTCTTGTCTATGCAAGTGAAATATGATTTTATTAAATGAAGCCCTTAATATGTTTGCTAAGACTCTGTCAGGCTGAACATTAACTACGTTTCCATTGTTTTTGAAGTCCAAACAGAAAGTTGCTCTGCAAAGAGGCAAGTTCACTTATAGCTTCTTCACCTACAGACCAGAGGAGAAGTTTGCTTTATATGGTGCATTTGCAACGTCCGGCACACATAAGGGGCACCATGCATTCACACAAAGAAAACGCATAGCTTTCAGAAATCATTTAAGGAAGGGAGAAGGAAAATTAAAATTAAAAAAAAAAAAAAAGAAAAAGAAAAAAACATGTTACACACATTTCAATTTCAGGTAGGAAGATTGCATACATAAGCACGCAGCCATTGTCCACAGCCCAGGTGCACCCCGGGGTGCGTGGAGGGCAACCCAGCAGAGACCTGCTCCTCCTCCGCAAGAAGGATTACCTGGGGGGGCCTTCCAGCCTGCCGGCTCTCCGGCCCTTTGCAGAGGGCTTGCACCACTGGCTGCACAAGTCGCTAAATCTCCCCCCCATAGGGACATTTTTGAGGTGACGCGTTGAGTCCATTGAGCAGATCACAGCCAGTGAAGTTGCTCCCCATCCCAGGCGGGGCACTTGCGCCAGCACCAAACCACATCCTTGCCCAAAATTATTCCCCTCCCGACCCGCTGTTGACTTTTTTCTGGGTTTTCTGCTTCAGACGCAAGCCAGACACAAGTCCGCTCTGCCCTCTCCTGGTCTGCGTACAGATCCGAGCCTGTGCAGCCCTCCTGAATCTCCCCTGTGCGGGGGCCGGGGATGGAGGGGATACAGGCAGGCTGGGAAACACCCGGACCTCAGGGACGGATGGAGGGACACAGCCCCAGGGAAGAGGACCAGGCATCGCCATTTTGGGGGAGCACGGGATGCACGCACAGGATGGCATCTTCCTGCCCACCAAACTCACCACCCTTGAGTTGGGTGCTCTTTTGGCCACCCAGCATACATTTGCCCTGGTAAGAGAGCTAAAGGAAAGGGCAGGAACATTCCCTCGGTCCCACAGTCCTCATTCAAAAATAACACAGTTTGGGGGTAGAAGGGACATTGCCTGCCTTCCTTTTGGAAAGCACCTCGCATTTGAGGTGTATCACTGGAACGTAATAAAAACAGTAATCTGTAAAATGAAAGCAGTGACAGACATTTCTTGTAAAAACACCGTGAGAGGTTACAGATAAAATAACATTACATAAATAGGCTAAGCATTAGAACTATTATCATCAACAACAGCACGGGGGACACAGCAGTTTAGCAAAGGAAGTGAAAAATAACGAACGTGATTTAAGAGGCAGAGAGAATCTGCGCTGGCAAGTTGTAATTACTGAAGCTGAAACTCAGCCAGGATCCTGGCTGACTGCCTCTGGGCTTGTGAAATGCAACCTGGAATCTTTAAATGACCAAATAATTGGGACCTGGGTTTCATGTCACCAACAAGACACCACCATCAACACGGCCCACCAGGACAGCCATCCGGCACTAACATGGAGAAGGATCAACCACAGACACCAGCCTCCATGGTACTTGTGATTTCAGATGTCTACAACCAAATATTGACCTGAACCAGATCTGCATGGTCATTTTTCATCCCCAGGTGGTACAGCTGCAGGTTTCTTTCAACTCTTTTTCAACTTGAGCACCCTGTAAGGATCTAATGTCTAATCAAAGGACATCATTCATCTATTTTACGGTTCCCAGAATGCAAAGATATCTACCCAATTTCCTAAGAAACATTAATATTAAAGCATGGCTTTCTCAGCCCAAATCATGCAAGCTGAACAAAGTTCTCCTGACATTTTACGACAAGGTGATTAATAATACCAAGAAGAAGAATGAAATTATACTAGATTATAAACTATTGTAAATCTTTCAGTCATCCCCGGAATAATGAATGTAGATATCTTAGGAGAGCAGTACAGATTTAAACAGAACCATTTTAGTTTTCTTGTCAATCAAGATGCTATTTATATAATAGCAGAAACAGACAATGAACTCAATCTTAAAATGAGGGTGTAGCACATTCAAGGCCAGGGTTATAGGAACTTCTTTAACATTTTTTCTCTTAAAAGAAAAAAGGAATTGAAAAACCATCCTCAGCTAGAATTTCCAAAATTCTTGAAGAAAACAGTCCATCTTAACCATCATCTCTCATCACTAACCTTCCCCTCTCCAAGAGTCACAGCAACAAGAAGTTCAGTGCTCAAGTCACCCAAACTTAGTTGGATTTTAGAAAGCCTGAGCTGACATGATCTATTTTTTTTCAAATACTTTAGTAAAAAAGTTTAAGAGTACGGTCAAAATTACACTGGCCTAAGCATCCACTGGACCAAAATGCCCCAGACTTCCTTGGCATGGGTTATGGAGTCCAGCAAAAAGCAAACGCAAACTCTTCATAAGTTGTTCTAGCAATGCTGTTAAGTCCTCAACCCCCACCCTGAGACGAGGGTTATGGCCACCTTCTGCTTCTGGCTGCATGGGGGAATGCTGCGCTCTCTGACCCCTTGAGGCAGGCTGTCCTAGACGTTACCTCAATGCAATAATTAATAAATAATAATACTGAATTTGAGCTCATGCAACTCGTACAGGCTAAATGTTCCAAAGAAAAATGAATAATACATGCAGAAGAGATTAATTTGAGGAAAAAAAAACTAACCAGTTTGAAATAAAGCCCTGGTTGCCTTGGCAAAGAGGATTTAATTGCTGTAATCACTACATCTCACACAAGGTCGCTGTTTCAGGGAGTCCACAGTACTTCTATTCATTCTGTATTGGCTCCATAGCAAATAAAGGACTACTGGTCCCGAGAGCATCAGTAAAATACTTCTGAACAGGTTTAAATTATTTTTAAAGCATTATTAGCTTTGGAAAATGAGTCAAAAGTCATCTTAGCTGAAAAGCATAGGTACTTATACCACATTATGGAGATAACAGCAGGAAATGCCATAATTAAGACTGTACTACTAGTGTTATTGTGTGTCATTAAAAACAGTACCCAAAACATGACCGTTCCCTATCCATCTGTGTCCTATCCACCCACCCACCCAGGATTACTACTGCCCCTAACAAATTTCCCAGTAATTCTCAGAAATATGAAACCATAACACTGGCACACACACGTGGCTTGCACACAACCAAATTCAAATAGTTTTACTGGCACCAACCCTAAGCAACTCTACGGAAGTCAATTAAATCACCCCTCTTTCTGTGTAAGAGAGAGAAGACTCCGGCCAGGCAAATTAAATTAGACATGGGCCACAGCCAAACTCCAAGATCCAAACCAACCCAAAACTCACAATGCATTTGGATCCTGGTCCAGATTCTCACAGTCTGCTACAACTTCCCCCTCACGCTCTACCACCTCCCAGGATGGGACAAACTTTTCAGACTGTCCCCAAGCATCACTTTTCCATCAGGGATCTGCATCAAAGTGCTCATACGTGTGCTTCCTGTGGCCGCCTGGCACTTTTCTTGCCCAGACCCTCATTAACTTGAGCAGATGCTTAGAAAGCCCGTGAACAAGGCACCACCTATCCCACACTTCCGCTTCTCTTCCTTTCCCGCTTGCTGTCTTCTACGACCGGCGCAATTAGAGATGGGGATTCAGTGAAAACGCATTTGAGGACTCCTTCAATAATACCACAAAAGCTTGGGCCACACAGTGAGAAAAAAGCAACCAAGAAAGTTCACTTGGCAGGAAAGTTTAAAAAAGGAGGTAGTGGGGAGGGGAAAGTATATTTCGGTCCTAGTGAGCAACTTAAACAAAAGCACGGCAGGAGCAGAGGGAGACCTGCTGGAGCCGTGCCTGATGGCTCAGAGCGACAAGGGTGACAAATCTGCCCCACAAACATGGGGCTGCTTGAACACGGCCCTCCCAACGGCACCCTCCTCCTTGGGATACCCCTGGAAATACTGCTGCTCTGACCAATTCCTCCTCTGCTGGGAGCATCCACAGCATCTCCACAGGGATCCTAAGGAGAATATATTTCAGAGACGCTTTCCTCTACTGCAGTGGTAATGTAACTCAACACAGGACAAAGCGCTGCTCCCCCATCCAGGGCACTGACGCCCAGCACAGCTCAGGGCCGGGGGCTGTTGAGCGGTGACTGAAAGCTGGGGGGAGACGAGAGATGAACCCCGTCATGCAGGAGCAGCAAGAGCAGCTCGAGCAGCTCCTGCTGCTGCACCCCCATGAGAAGCAACACCGGCCCCACTGCACGGGGGTCTTCTGCAGCTCTGCTGGCAAGAGGCATCGCCCTCCTCATGCTGCCCCGCTCCCCACGCAGCATTGGAGGGCTCGCGGCCGAACGGTGCAAGAAGTGAAACAGCTTTAAGTGTAAGCACCATTTGCTGTGCCTCGCGATGGCAGACTCATTTGTCACTGTTTTCTTCCCCTGCAGCTCTTCTGATTCATCTGGGATCCAATAACTTTGTTAATATGATTTCTTTCACACCCTGGCCGAGCACAGCATCCGAGGCAAACGTGGCAGCTATCTGAAGCATTAAATACCTCACACAAAGCACAGATCCCTGCTCTGCTTTGCCCAAACCTGCATTTTCTTATGAGTCCTGTATTGACATAAATTGTGGGGGGGGCAGGAGGAACGCCCAAAACAAGAAGACACGTTGACAATTTTCTTACAATATTCTGTCTCCTGCTCTTGCTGAAAGCCCTCCCTCCACAAAGCTGTCAGCTCACCATCACACTGGCCTTCTTGTATCAGACCATGCAAAAAGTTGTGGGTAACCACAAGGAACTCTCCGGTACATCAGGGGGAATATGAGGAAATTGAGATCAATGTGTTCACTCAGAACAATACTTAATCAGCTTCATGGGACAGTGTTGTTTTTTACCGGGATAAAATGACAGCAATGCACAGCCCAAAACATTTATCTCAGGAAGAAAGCAAATTTCAGAGTAGGCACATTTTTATACTTTTAATACTGTTCATTGTACACTAGAAGTAACTGCATCAACAATGGAATCGCTGTTGTGTCTGACTTGTTTAAACACGATCGTGATTTACTGCACTGCCAGCTAATGAAGAGCCGTACAAGAACCTGATCAATGCCATCATTGTCTGGCAGCACAAAGCAGGGACCACTCAGCATATTGTCCAAAACAAAGACCTCCCCAAGATCCCCACCAGGGACTCGCTCACTAGGACACACAGTTTGCAAAAATCCACAGCGTCTCCACGAACTTGAAATGATCACTCCAAGACAGGAACCTTTTCTGACCCCTGCTCTCAACCCGAGTACAAGGTGAGAAAAAGAAAAAAAAAAAAAAAGGAAGAAAATGTTTATCTTGTATCTTGCAGCTGTATTCTTTACATTAAATACACAGTGTCTTGGTGACACTGTGTATTTAAGCAGTTCTGTCACCTGATGGCAACTTTGTGTTCATTAACCGAGGTTTGCTCACAGCCAAAACTAATTCCATCTTCAGTGGCTTTCCCTTCCCATTTCATATCTGCACCAACGTTAATCATAGCAAGGTAAATCACCTGTCCCTTCCTGAAGGCAATAACTACAGGCAGGATAGCCCCCAGCAAACAAAAGATTTGGAGAAGGGCAGCAGCAATGCCCTGTGCAGACTGGAGGGGCTGAACCTCCGGCAGCCCCTTAGATGCAGCTCCTCATCCAAGAGCGATCACCAGCCAGCACACCTTCACCCTGCACAGAGGAGTCTGAGCAGATGCAACAAACCAAGGGCATCCTTTTAGCAGCGGTCTCCTCCAAAACCCACTTGCCTCCTTCCCAGGCACGCTCTGCATCGCAAGCATTTTAACCACAGCTCATACCCTGCTTTCAGCGCAACCGTGCCACATCTGCTGACAGCGCTCTGCAGATCCGCACCCGGCCCTGAAACAAGCATTGAGTTGTGCAGGAGCTGCCTGGAGTTAATTAGCAGGAGCTGTCATGTCGAAGCTTTTGGAGATGGGAATCAGCCTAGGAACAAGCTTGTAAAACCCAAACCATTTAAAAATGTAAAATCTCTTTCCATTACCTTCAGCAAGGCTGAGTTTGTGTCAAGTCACATGGTGTATTGGCACCTTCCAAATCCACGGGAAACACTTTTCACATCATCTCCGTCTGCAGAGTAGAGCAGTGTCTGCTAACACGCTGCCAGACAAGAGGTTGTCGGGGCTCCTATTATAAACCTGATTTGTCACACGCGTGCAGAGCGATCTGATGTGTCAAACAAGATGCTCTGCCACCGGTGACAGCAGCACTGCTTACCCACTTCTAGTTCAGCACTGCAGAGACGAGATGCCTGCTCACACACCCACCGACTTCAACACAACTAACTCTCTTTTCTTCCACTTTACGGTTCTGAGTATGAGATACAGCAAATTAATCACCATAACACTGCCACATCCCTTAGCGCTCATAGATGCAGATGGGTAGGTGAATGAGATAGCTGTGCTGCTGGCAGGACTCCAAGGAGAAGTGGGGTTTCAAGGCAAACCAAACACCTTTCTCAATGGAAAGTGGGTCCTTGTTTCATTCCAGCTGTACTCAGTGTGCCCCCACCATACACAGGAAGTATTCTAAAACTGTCAAAATTAACAATAACTAGCAGTCTAAGCATTCCATTTCTCACTGAAAAACACTGGTGAAATACACAAACAGGCGAAATATTTTTTAATTGATCTAATTCTGCATTTTGGTCAATCCCTTCCCTCCAACTCTTACAAGCATTTCTCTGCTCCCATGGGAGGAAGGAGCATCCCTAAGCCAGGGCCACCGAGAGCGAGAGAAGGGGCAGACGGGGGGGGACGCTTGCCACAGTCACCCAAACTCAGCACCACAGCTGCCCAGCGCTGCCTCAGACCCCTTTACCAGAAGAACGCCTCAAGAATGCCGCAGTAACGAGCGGCTGTGTTTCCGGACAACGCGGCACGTTCGGGACCCCTTTGTAGGGTGACAGAAATCACCATCAGAAAACATCTTAATTAAAAAAAAGCATTTTAGCACCACGACGCTGCGATCCCATCTGGAAGGGCTTCAAAACCAATACCCAACAACTGACAAGAGCTTCTCGCTGTCGTGTGGGGCTGCTGCTCTGCCTGGTTTATTCCTATGAAGAGTGATCGCGGACGGCTGATTATTGTAGCAGATAGTTGACCTTTATCTAAAATTCCATTAAAAAGCTTTATTGACTGTAGTCTTGCAGGGTCTTTCAGGATTCACTGGGTCGTTTATTCACTGTCGGATATCTATCGGTTTTTAAGCTTTTAGGACTGCTCGAGCTCTAGGAAGGAGCTATTTTTTTTCAGTCATTTTAAATTGTTTTTAAGACAGTATGAGAGGGTGGTTTCATTCCTTCTCCCTCTCCAGGGTGGCTAGGGCAGAGAAGGTTATCTTAAAGCACGGAAAAAGGAGAGAAAACCTGGCATTGTGGTACCACTGCTTGCAGGGCAGGCTGGCTCGTACACATGGGTGCAGCACAGCCGTGCGCTGCCTGCAGGTACACAGGGAGGGTGCCTTTTTCGCTTCAGTCCACACAGATTCAGGTCTAACTACTTCATACAACATCCCTGTGAAATTTATAACTCCATACCATCCTGCCAGGCTTTCATCAGCTGAAGTCACTTTTTCTGGGCCGCGTGTCTGTCTCAAATAGAAGTAAGAAAAATAAAAGAATGGTTCAACCCTTTCTGGAAAAGAATTTATAGAAATGGTGTATCCAAGCTAAAAAAATAAATCTGGTGACAGCTCCCCCAGGCTTCACAGGAGGGTCCTGAAAGCATGTTACTCCTTTTGCCGTTCAGCGACAAAAAGAAAAGAAAACAGTGGGAGCAAGACAATGTATGCATCGAATGAAGCAGGACATCTGGAAAAAAATAGTGTGAATTTGTCTCTGAGGAGTATGTTATAATGCATACATACATGGGGACTGAGCTAAGGTTCCACAGACATCTCTGGCATTTCCAGCCTTTGCAGTGGTTGACATATTTTCTTAATATTACAGATCACAATTTCAAATTTTACATTTGGTTCAATGTAATGTTTTTGGTTCAATGTTCTCATTCAGAGAAAAGAGAGAAATAGCAAATTTAAACATTCATTCTGGGTTTATAAAAATCTTTGGGCAAAAAACCAAATATTCCCAAGTTGCCAGTAACTCTCTGTAATTATTTCTAAATCTGAACGAGCATTTCAAGTAAGTTTCAGAAGTACATTTTTCCCCTTTCTCAACACTTTCACTTCTGCTGAATTTTCATCCTAAAATGATGCTTCAGTTAATCATTTATTTCTCTCGCCAGTAATAATCCTGCCCTGCTTCCCCATTCACATCAGCTTGGTTACAAGTGATGAAGGCCATGCAGAGCCTCCTCCTCACACGCAGCCAGGCTGCATTCCCCACAGTCTGTATCCTCTCATTTTCTATGCATTTCCAGATCTAAAACCTTCTGTTTTCTTTCCCTTGTTTGCTCTTGGCAGCTATTGGCAGGAGACATCCTCTTAATGATCTTTTTCTGGCCTTCTAGACGACTGCTCAGACTTCCACAGATCTTTCATTATTAACGCAGAAGCCTTGTAAGTCAGTTTTAATGGCCTGTGCAATTTTTATTCCTTAGCAGGAGACATAACCTCCTCCATATGGATATATGTTTATTAATATAAATCCTTAATATCATTTTTCCTAGTGAGAATAATCAGTAAAAGCCAACTGGCGTGTATTACACCTTGTACTGGTTCATCCAAAAATCAAAAAGTAATCTTTGCCCTGCAATATGTGGAGCATGGCAGGGGGAAGCGGATAATCCCTTTCCCCGAGGTTGCCTAGGCACCGAGCGACAGCGAGGTTTCTTTGCCCGGTCCCGCCATCCCCCTCCAGACAGAGGACCGCATCCCGACCGCAGTCGCTTTCATTCCTCTAGCGAGGGATTCATTACCTGGTTTCAGCCCCTTACTATTATTCCTGGAATATCTCCAATCTCCGTTTCTATTCTGGTCGGCATAAAAGAAGGATGGGTCGTTTGTGTTGGGGACGTGTAACGAATGCTGACAAACCCACTTTTTGTCTGTGACTCGACAAATTGCTATTGGTGCTCAGCCTTCATTACCGGCACATCCTCACTGATGGTTTAAATGGGGAGACTTGGAAAACGGGACAGAACTTTGCCATTTATTTATAAAGAGAGTGTCCTGGTTTCTTTCCCATAACCAAAGGGCAATTGTCCATTTCTTCCATTAAACATCCTCCTGCCGTACAAAACGACTCCCATTTTTCTTTTAAATATACCCTTTGAGTCTCACAATGGAGGTAAATAATAACACACACCATAAAAGAAATGCAAGCCATTCCCAGCGCTACTGGATGAGATTTCCGTCCTTCCAGTTAAGCAAGAATTGTTTTCTCCTATCCCTTTTACAACTCCTCCATGTATATATATGAAAAGATTTCTTCTGTTTGGTGAATAGCACAAAAGTTGGTGCTACCCCTTATTTAGTCATCATTTCCATCTTTCCTTGTTTACTGTGTTTCATCTAAGTTTGCCAGTAAAGAAGGTAACAGAGATACTCCTGTGCATCAAACAACAAAAAGTGCCTTAAAATTTGTGACACTGATGCATGTATTAGTCCTGCTGGAATCTCAAAGCTGTGCTTCATTTTTCCTTTTTTCTTTAAACTAGGTAGCCCATAAAAAAGTTTAATCATGGCAATATAGCCCATTTCACCTATCTTTATGGTTAAACTATGTGTAGTGGCAACTCACCCAACATAATAGGCAAAATTTATGTTGACAGATGGTAAATTTTGCAGTACAGACCAGACCGGCAAGGCCACAAATTAATCTCCAGTGTCACAAGACTTTCATTGCACACATGTATAGATCATCTGTCAACAAAGTGAGCAATATGACTGTCAGGCACAGGAAAAGCATTAAACGCACGCTCAGCCTCCAAATTCTGCCCCTTGACATATCTGGGTCCTTCAATTACACCAAGCCACGCTGGCCAGATCGCAGTATGAAAAGAAACAAATTCCCCGACTCAAGCACAACTAGAGCTCCAACTCAATCTTAAATTCTCATTATTGAATGAAAACAAACAAGCAAGACTTAGCTTAAGCACAGCAAAAGCAGTTTGGACTGATGAAAGGGACTGGAAGTGATAGCTGGAGCTTCACATACAACCTGCAGCATCGCCCCGTAAGTGACATTACTGGAAGGACAGGGGTTTAACAAGGGAGCATCCTTCCACACAGCAAATTGCTGAAACAAGAAACTGTTTCCAATCGCTTTCCAGTTTCCAAGCTTGGTTAAGAATCCCCGATTTTACCAAAACAAGGAAGAATCTGCGCTTGTATGAGAGCTGAAGTCAGTTTTGCTAGAACAAAATCCAACATAAAATACTACACAACACAGCACGAAACAGTAAAGAGGTGCATAAAATCGAGCATATCTGTTCTTTTGCATACTGTCAGAGCTCGAGGTTGGCATCAATCGCTGCGTTGAGAACGACTTGATTTTGATCTATTGTCTCATATGAGCCAGACTGCAATTCACTCCGCTACACTTAGATATCATTAAAAACAATCAGTTATATTAGGCAAAAATATATTTCCCAAGGCAAACATTCTCTTCAATGTATTTTTCTCTGGCTATAACACACAGAAATTCTATGTATATAAAAAACCTTCTGGGTTTTTACGGACATTAGCATTGAGTTGGAAAACAGGGAAAGCCTGTGAGAGAAACTGCATAAATTAGATGCATGTGCTATAGCGATTGTATTTCCTCAGCATAATTCCTGCCTACTGTGTAAACTTCAGCTGAATAATCTCTCCATGGGCCCCACATATGTCATTCAAAACAATCATAGCAACAGTCGCTGGTGCTCTCTCCATCCTGAAGGACGGGTGAACCATCAGCAGAATTGCATTTTGCCTCTTACTTTCAGCATTCAACTGAAGGTTAAATAAAAATACTTGCAGTTCCTCTGATGAAAAGCACAATGCAAGCAAAGCCAAATAAAAGACCAGATAGACTAGGCTACATAGAGCCAATAGTGAATTTTCCGAGGAAATATTACTGGGCATGTAAAACATGCTGATTTATTATAACAGAAACAACACCTGGAGATGAACCGATTCCACACGCTTTTCAAAGGAAATCCCCATGGAAACCCGAATGCCTTCCCACCAGCTTGGAAGCACCGAGATGCTCTCTCCACGTGCCGGGAGAGCGTCGCGAGGTGACTACAGCCTGACGGAGCCAGGAGGGCTGGAGACGCATAAGCCATGGGGGCTTGTGGGAGAAGACGAGGGTCCCAGTGGTAGCCAGGGTCTTGAGGCTCTTCCTGCGGCTCCCCAGTTTGGAGGCTCTCGACTCGCTCGGTTTCTGCTTCCTTGAAACCCCAGGTTAGTTACTGTGCTTGGCGTTCCCAGAAACTATTTTACTTTTGAAAGGCGGCACTTCAAAACTCTCTCTGCAAGAAGTTTTTGGTGCTTTCCTGGCCAGCAGAAATATCAAAACTCTACCCTCATGCCATTTGTTACAAGATAAATGTTCTTTTAGAAATTACAATAGAAATAAAATATCCTCATCTTCAGGTTGTCTCTAATACTTAGGAAATTTTATTCGTGGTGTGGCAAAGAGAACAAAAAACTGCGAATTAAGAGCTGATGTCAAATCCTTGCAGAGCCTTAGGCAAATTCCATAATCTCTCTGCTATAGCACTGAGGATCAATACACAACTGCCAAAACCTGACTGCTCCATGACGTTGGTCCATCTTACTGACAGCACCTGCTGGCCAAAACCATATTTAAAAAATAAAAAACAGTAAACCCAAGTAAAGGCAAGAATAAGTTGAGTTTATAGGAAGACCCTTCCTGACTCAAACCTTTTAAAGTCTGGTTAAACTCTATGATATTTCTCACACACTTCCCCTCTAACCCGAGTAGATGGAAGTGCTTGGGATATTGTGGACCATTTCTTTACCTCTGCCTTCGCGCTACACTATGAACCACTTGTCTTGATTCACAATCTGTAAGTTTATTAATATGCATGTGCTATTTCACAGAAGTTGAATGATTTGAAAGTGCTGCATAAGGTTTGCTGTCTGTTTTCTCAACATCTGTCCCCAAAGTGCACTTCTGTCATATTCTGCTCCCATCGTTCTTGGATCAAAAAGTTACAAGTAAAGCATGGACCTGTTTTGAGGTTTTCTAGCACAGACTGCAACTCCTTCTTTCCCAAGCGTCTCGCATTCTCACAGCATATGACACTTTTCAATTACCTTTTGGCCCTCTTATTCCCCCAGTCTGGCTCACATTTCTCTGAATTTGGTCTCTACACAGCTCTGAACCCACAGTCTGACAGCTAAGGACATAACAAATACGCAGCACTAACCCTCGGGGTGGTTAGAATGCCTGAATTCTCCTATTACAGGCAGATTCACAAGTAAAGGTCAACAGAAAGTCTCAAAACTTAAAACAAAAAAGGGCCACGCAACAAGCAGTCAAAAGCTTGAGGAAGCAGGATGGGCTGTCTTACAGAAAAACTAAAGACAACTTGTAATATTTGGATCTGAATCCTGGCTTTGCCAAAGACTTCCTACGCAAGCTGAGGCACGTCTCATTTTCTCACCTCTCAGTTCCCCTCTGTACAATGCAACAAAATAGGTCCTCAGCACACATGACCTGAGCAAGATGCATCCCATGCACTTTGGAGAGATGATAAGAAAGTTGATAAAAAGGGAGGAAGCTTCACCAAACAAATGGAAACCCCTCCTGCAAAATGTCTAGCAAAACGGATTGCAGCAGTTACTCTGGCTGACTTACAGAGGCATAATTTAAGAGGCAGAATTATGGCTAGAAGCAAACAGAATTAAAACAAAAAATAATCGTACAAACATTTATAGCTCATACTTTAAAATCAATTCCCATATTCCAAAAAGTGTCATCCACACAGATAATTCAAGACTGTTTATAGTTTTCCCCCATTGGAGAGGAAACGCTTAAGTTCTCTCAGGAAAACACTGAATGTAACCAAAGAAATTACACCTGACATTGATTTGTCCCTATTTGTAGACTGTTTTGCATACGGCACTTCAAAAATTCTCTTACCTTAATACAAACTGGTCTGCTAGAGAGTCATCAGCCAGGGAAACATGAAAGGTCACAACATCACCTTCTCTGACCGGGTTGAGTGGTAAGCGAATAACGACATTTTCATCCAGCCTCAGTGAGGACTGTTTTAATTTGTCTTGATTTGGGTAAACAATGATGCTACCAATCCTCTCCATAGCTGACAAAGCCTTGTGTTCATTATCTTGACCTGCATGGATATTGTTTTCCGATTTTGCATCCTCTGGAGAACATTCCCCATCTGCTGTATAAATCTTATAGAAGAGCTCCACAGTAATCCCTTCCAGGGAGGCTGTTTCCTCTGAAACCAGGGGTGGAGGGGAGCTGAACCAGCTAGGAGATAATTCCAGCTCCACAACACACAATCCTAGATGACCTGTCAATCTACAGCTGGCCACAACTTCTCTAGACTCCAGGAAAGCAAACATTTTCACGCAAGGCAACCTCTCCGCAGAATTATAGTCATCCCAGTCCTTCCCCGCAATATAGAACAAGGTTTGTATTTTAGGTTTGTTGGAATAGATTGAGCTGTCGATTATGTGAGATTTTAACTTCCAATTAAAAGTGAATTTATTTGTGAAACCAAAAGATGCAGAAGTCAGCATGAGGTCCAAGGGAACAGCCTGTTCAACAGAAAAGGGTCCATACGTGGCATTTAGGACAGGTGGCAGTTTGGCTTTGTATATAAAGAATGAATCCACCCTAGACTGCAAACTGGAGTTCCTCATGATATCCTGGTTGGCTTCTTTGAGGAAGAAGAAAACATCAGCATTGCAGATGTGATAGCTCGCGGGGAGATACGTTGGCAGGTTTGAAAACCTCTGTATGCTGTCCATGATCCCTCCTCGGCTCTCCACCACTGCAGGCCAAAGATAAAAGGAAACAGAAAGACAACTCTAATATTTGCTTAGCATACCCCTCAGTTTTTCTCAAAAGCACTGTATTACCAGAGATCGATACTGTTAGCCACAATTAGGAAACAATCTGACATGGGTACTGTGGAGTAACACCATCGGCTCAAAGCTCATACACTGAAAACTTCCCATTGCACCAGCTGTACAGCTCCCTTTCCACCTTCCCCAAGCGAATACCTACTTGAAAGCCATTAATCAAGGACTGGATAAAACCAGGAGGAGATCGATTGGCCAGATCCCAATCTAAGTTCCCAAACTTTTTACTGGTTGGTTTTTGTTCTTTTGTTGCCAGATCAAACTTACAACTTTTTTCTCCTCCGTGTTTTAATATACATAAGAAACTGGCATATAGAATATTAGTAGGCAGTAAACCAGAACATTTTCTTTAGTCTGACATCGCCAACGTGCAATGCAATGGGGGGTTGCAAATCTGCATCACTCCCAATCCCCTTTTGCCAGGTCAGTAATTTGGAAGTTAGCGGCAAACTGATAAAAGCTTTGTGTTCCTGAAACCAAAACTTTTCACACAAAAAAATATGGGGTTTGATAGAGGTCTCAGTGCGATGGATTTATAGGCAACAGTGAACTTGAGAGGAGGAGCGAAATCCTTTACATGCTGCAGGTTCGCAGACGCTTAGAAGGATTTTTTGGTTTAATTCCATAGGAGAATGAAACAACATTTGGAAACCACAAAAGTTTCTCTACAACACAATGGTCAATCCTCCAGTCAGCACTGAGCAATTTTTCCCAGGCAAGAAAAGGTTCCAGAGGGAGGGAGGGATCAAACAGTCGTCTTTGGTTTGGGCCAATCTCTAATTAATAGTGAGATATATTCAATCTGGGCTGTGATTCTACCAGAAAGAAGTGGTGGGTCTTTCAAACTAACAATTCATACGCTCCAACAAAAAGCCAGTGAATGCAAGCTCCTGGGACTGCCACAGAAGAAATAAACAGAAACCAAATGAATTAAAATGAAGCAGTTCCATAACGCTCAGAGATAACAAAGGAACAATGACAGATCCTAAGGTCAAAGCTCTTGTTGTCTCTCGCTGTAGCTCAGTGCCAATTCCGCTGTTTGTCAGGACTGGGGAGAGCAGATACACAACGCGACAACCGCACAATTACACCTGTTACAAGCCAGATGACTCAGACACTTTACAGTCACAACTTAGCACAGATAAAAGCTCTAATATTTAAGATATTTTTTTCAGGCTGTGTATTTTTAAAGCCTACACTTATCGAAGACAGATTCTAGGGCAAATCTCATCCATTCGACTTTGCTCCACTCTTGTTCTCAGCTGAAATTCTGCTCATTCATTTTCAATTGCTTGATATTATCTACACTTGTTTAAATGCTTTTCATTTCACCACAATACTTCTGCCTTTACTTTTGCTGTATATTTAATTGTGTCAAGGTTTTTCTGCAGCCATTGGAATACTCTTTGTGGGAACAAGTAAATATGCAAAAATATACAATGGTATAAAAAACCTCCCAGCAGGAAACAATCTCCTCTCTCAGTACTCCACACAGGGATCAGACCTGTGTTTGCTCTGAGGCCCACAAGCAAAAGCAATTGCAGAGCAGCCTCCATGCAACCGCCCCACCTGGGTGTCCTCTTGTTTCTTATCTCCATGCATAAACATTTTAGCCCATCTCTCCTAACACACCAGTGCAGCCAACGCCTTCCCCTGGCTGCACGCAGCCACGGTCCCAGGCACGCAGCTGAAATGCAGAAACCGAGATAACAAGAAACTTTCTCCTCCCTTTTCTGTGTAAGTGCTGAGCTGGGCCAGCTTGCTATGGTGTTCGAGCTCACACAGGGGACAACCAATTTTCTAGTGGAGAAAACTGACTTTGGCCCTTCCCTTCCACATCTCTTTCGATTCAGACGTGATTGACAGGCAGCTGGCGCACTCCCTGCAGCACGCGGCAACTGCAGACCCTGATTCTCCATGGGATGTCACAGGGTGCAAGTGATAATAAGCAATTCTGGAAGAAGATGGAGGTAGTCTCTTGAGGTAAGAGGCTAACCAAGCCACAAGCAGTGTAAGAGGCAGGAGAGACAGACACCACGGAAAGCAGAAGGTGCTGTGTAACAGAGACGGGCACCACTGCCCACTAGCACTGGGCACAGCAGGCTGCGCAGCGCAAGGAACCCACAGCAACCCACAACAGGGATGAAGACAAGGAGCAGAGGCCAGTGAGCACCGTTTGCAGGGGTCAGGCAATGCCCCACTACTGCTTGCTGTGCTGCTCGGTGGGAGCCCCAACGCTCCTACCACAGAATAACAAAGCGTGCGGGAAACACACTGCGGGTCAAACCTCACCCTGCTCGCAGCAGGAGGAGAAGGGAGAAGATCAATGCCAATTCTAGAACCAAAGTCACCGAGGGATGTTTTAGCAGCTCCGTTACTGCTCTCCTATTTATAGAGCAACTTGACACGGCATGGCAAGCCACGCCGGCGTGCAACTGCACAACTGTTGCTGAAAGTAAACTTCGCTCCTGTGAATGCCAAGGCAGCGAGGGGAGGAAGGGTGTTGTTTCTTCACTGAGAAGTCAAATGCAGGCAAGCACCTTCCTGAATTAATTGTAGATAAATTGAACTACATTTGAAATCAATGCTTTGGAGAAGTTGCCTTTATCACAAAAATTGTGCAGCCATAGAGATAAACAAAGGACATACAGCAGCAAAAGTACGCTTCGATTTCTGGGAGAAGAGCTAAAATTTTCCTTCTTCCAAGACACACCAGACTGCAGAGGAGATTTAACGTTAACATATTTCCTGAGCCTAAAGAAGAACCAAAACTGAGGCCAGGCTTAAATGCATCTGTGTTTACATTATAGGACTTTCCCCCCCGCCCTCATTCCTTATGCAGATATTTTCTCTCTCTCAAGCAGTGATTTACAGGAAGTTTAAAAAGGTATGTTCTTCCCTTTCCTCCGTTTCATTACAGTGGCAACATTCAGTGCTGCTTCTCAGAACTGGTACAAGGACTAGAATACCAGCCTGCTGTAACTCAAACAAAATGAGACACAAATTTTGTCTGAAAGCTTATATGGGAAGCCATAAACACCAGTAGACAGGGCTGGGCTTTGTCCTAGAACCAGCCTGCAACAAAATATGATATCTGAATTTAGCAGCATTTTATGACACTGTAGGAACATCTAAAAAGAAATACTTCTTACAATGGCGGGCCAACACCCCGCCTTTTTAATTCGGCACGTCAGCACCACAGCATCAATCTCCTTACAGCAACAACCAGAAACAGGACACATTTCCAGCTTTCTGGTGTGCAACAAAGCGATTAATAAATCACCTGCTCCTTTAATAAGCAAGCCAGCAAGATCAAAAGAGGGCAGAACATTAGATCAGAATGTGGGTTACTCCTAATTACGCAACAAGAGAGCAAGAGTTGAACAAAAGTAAATGAGCATCCCTAGAGCCCAGCGCTATTTCAGAGGCTGAATACAGTCTGTTTCTCAGACTACTGTGGCATTGGGGGCATTGAGGGGAAACGTATGGAAATAACATGTCGTTGGACACCACTTGAGATATTTAGCTTGAATTTATAAAATAACTTTTACCTTGTAACAGTTTTTCAGCAGGTGCTTTGCCCCTTTTAAAACACTTCTTTGGACTAGCCAAATACCAAGACCCCTAGAGCAACAGGTCAACTTGTAAAATCTCATTGCTCCCACTTTATACCCAAACCCCTCTCTCCAGAGCTGGGCAGTAGCCTCAAGAGTCCAGTTCATCATGCAGACTCTGAGAGTGCAGACCGAAAGGAAACACCGTTATGTTTCTGAAGAGCAGAGAGAGGGAGAAAGCCACCATGCACATAACCAACCACGCAATGCTGTGCATCAAGGAGACGCTCCCTCCTGGTCCTTACTCCGACCATCTCGGACCTCAGACGAAGCTTCCTTTCTGTTGTCTTGATAATTATTTATTTAACTGTAAAATTATCCATTGCTATTGTTTTTAATTTTATTTGACCCTGGATAGATGCCACAAATAGCAGCAGATGCAAAGCCATAGCTGTAGGTTACACTGTGCAATAAAAATCTGCCATTCATGTAACTCAAGATTTCATTCAAGCTACATTTCTTAGAGTTCATACATTTGAATAAGAAGCAAAACAAGTATCCTACTAAAAGGTAGTGGTGGCAGTGGCAGGTCAGCATTAAAAACTAATGCATCTATGTTAAGATGTAGTAAGAGGAAATTCATAATTTTGTGACTACAAATGAAAATAACTCCTGTTGCAGCACAAATCTAAATTTCACATCTAAATCTTCGCTCTGTTTTAGCTAACTACTTAACAGGAGCCAAGCCTTCCATAAGCCTTCAGTAATTCTGAAGCTAGAGGTGTGAGGAACATGAAGCATTTAAAATATGGATTTTTTCAATATCTGTTTTTTCTGAAAACAAACAAGAAAGCAAATCCTGCACCTGTGGAAAAACTGTGAAAATGTTAAAATTCATCTTTCCTGCAGCATCATCAGAATTGTAGCGCAAGATCATACAGACACTCCTCTTTGTAAAAGAGGAATAATTTCAAGTAATGTGGTGCCAGTAAGTACTATGATGTTATCCATGACTCATACAGAGGCAATCAATGGCTTGTCTGTATGGAAGAAAAATCACCAGCCCTTCCCACCAGCCCTCACTGAAGACCATAAAGACCAAACTACACATGTACATTATTCAACTATAAAAATGGCTCTATTCATAATAATTATTTTGCTCTGGAAATGCAGGCATTATCCTAGAATAAAAACACAGTGTACCCCTGAATAGGGTGTCCACACAAGGGAAGCTATTCTAGAACTGATAAATTATAGGAGAATAATTAATTCTGGACCAGCTGTGTAGGTCACTTTCTACCATGCATGCAAGGGGTAAGACCTGATGCTGTTTAGGGATCCCAGCCATGAGAGGTTGTGCAAGGTGATTTGGCCTGGCTACAGCTGGCAAAACTCTGGCTCTTAATCCTGGCAGCGGGAAAATGAGGAAGATGATTACAGTGTGAAAATCTACCATGAGTTTAGACTTCATTTGAGCACTATGAGTAGGATAAGTTTGGGCTGTGCAAGGATTTAAGGAGCATAGATGAACACCCGCCTTGTCCTCTCCCTGACTCATTCAAAATTTGATAAAATAATCATGAAAGGAGGATGTCACTGTTTACTTCCCACATTCAGAGTCCATCCTGTGACTCATCTCCTCAGTTTTGCATTAGGAGGAAAAGGAGGAGAAAATCCCAGTCCCACTGAGGAACAACTTCCATTATCCACCATTCAAAAACAAGCCTTATTCCTGCTTGATGTAGTTAGACAGTGAACGGCACTGGCACAGAAAAAAAAACATAATAACAAACAGTCTTTTCAACTGTAACACAATAATTTGAAGATATAAATGACACTGCAAGAAAGAGCGAATAAGAGTTCCCAATACTTTTTTAACATTAAATTAAATTCAGCCCAGAAGCTGTCAACATAAAAAAAATTGTAGCATGATAAAAGATGATAGGATCCCTTTAAGCTTTTCTCATTCTCTCATCTTATCCTAGTTTGATGTAAGGACAGAACTTGATGCAGGACTCACAACAAGTTTACAGCTCTTAACGTTCAATCTTGATTACACATTTGTGGAGACAGAGATTCACTCTGCAAAACATTGCTACTTGGGCTTGTCTTGTTTTGAAAGACAAGAAAAAGGATGCAATTAAAAAAAAAAAAAGGAGTTTATTTAATCCAAACATCTAAAATTGAAGAGAGGTTAATTGACTTTTGTAGGCTTGGGACAATGTCTCACGTACTTATCTTCAAATGTCTCAGTCAAACTCTTGTTACCCAGGCTTCACTGCAGCTACGCCTTCTGGCTGCCCTCCGCGGGAGCCAGCCCACTGCATTTTAGATAGGTATCTAAGCCCAGCACACACTCTACCCTCCCCTTCCAGTAAATCACAGAAAAGGGTATCTCCAGAATTCATCCACCCTCTCCTAGACACTCGTATCTTAGGCGTGACAAATCGCCCTTGGCAGGAGCCTATTTCTACCCATTAACTCAATTGCTGAAAGTGGCCAGTGCAGACCTGCACGCTGGAGGTTTAGATGTCTATGGGCAAAGGAGTCCTGTCCCATCCGATCTGATGGCTCACTCCTTGCTATTGCTCCTCTTTCCACACCGCATGTCTATGTTTCCCATCACTCTGCTTCCACAAAGCTTGAAAGCAACATCTCAGGCCTCATAAACCTTGTGTCTACTAAAATACATTTTTAGTGCAAAATTAAACCATGCATATGAATGAAACCCCTGATCAGACCCCAACTTCAGTAACAAATTGTATTACTGTGTTCCAAAGCAAGTCAAGTGCTTTCCCTGCTTATCGTTGCCAAAAAATTAAGTTGGATGTGGAAGTTTCTGAGCTGGTACTTACTACAGTTTTCAGCTTGCATGCATTTTGCACAGTCATCCATACTGAAAGACATATGTACAGCAAGGCCACCTACAGATAGTAATAAAACCATACTGTCTGCAAGGCTGCCCATAAATCTTATTAAAGTAATCCCTTCCCTGAACCTAGATTATTACATTCACCTTTATGGTAGAATAAAAATTAATTTTCTCAGCTATAATAAGGGTATGATAAGAAGGCATCACTTGGGACTAAATAAAGATTATAATTAACTCCGACTGAATAAATCTAAATTTAGTTTGGACTAGCAGTTTATTTTCATACGTTTTCCTCTACGACTGAGTGAATAGGTATGGCAGGATTAGCATCCCATGCCAGTTCCAGCACTGCTGGCACAGAAAGGAGTGAGGCAGACTGTAATCCAATACCCAAAAGGCCTGAAGATTAATTCAGGGTTCTCTATCAGCAAAAGGTTGGAAAACTGGAGAAAACCAGAAAGGCTCAGAACCTCCATTAGTCCAGCAAGGAAAGCATGTGAAGTGCTGGACTCCAGAGAGAATGCTGCTCGCTGCACTCCCTAAATAAACATTATGCAAAGACAGGACCTTGCCACAGGCTGCTGAGAGCATATTTGGGGGAAGCATCCCTCTGTGCTTGCCTGCTCTTATTCTTTCCTACTGAGTATCTGCTTTTGGGTGCTACCAGAAGCAGGCTGCTGGGCCAGATGGGTCTGTGCTCTGACCTCCTATGGCCATTCTTCGTCTGCGCTCCCTCACCTGCGACACCTCAGAGGTGATCCCTAAAGCAACTGCAAAACAAGAAGACACAACTTTACACATGCACAGGGAAGCACACAAACAAAACGTGGTAAAGTAAATGCATCAAACAAATACGCAGAGTTTACCCTCATTTTTTTACTTAGTTGAAGATAAAAACCTCTGCAGCAGCACTATACCCAGAAGATTAGAGATTTATATTATTTTTTCTTCAAGGAAATGAGGCCATACTTATAAAAGGTTGAGGAACTGCCTTGTTAAGCCACTACCTCATTATTTGCCATTCTCTGGGAAGATGATTGTTAACAACTTTATTACTGGGAAGGAGGAGTTCAGGCTTGTTTATCAAAATAGACCACATACTCATCCCAGCCAGGGAATTGCATGCAACCCAAGCAACAAAGCTATTTTGCTTCCTCCTCTGATTTCCATGCTAGCCCACGCAAACATCGGATTTGCCTACATAAGAAGATTTTATCAGGTATCAAGCTACAGCTGGGCCATTATCATTACAGCAGTATGATTCTCCAAGGGGATATGTTTATTTCAAAAGACTGGAGTTCTTTTAGCTTAAAGGTGACACAGCGTGAAACCAAAAAAAAAAAATTTTAGGATGAAGTAAGAGTATGTATGTAATACATTACACCCCTACAACAACCTCAATTCACCTCTCATGAGGGTTTAACTTTCCTAGACAGGACACCCTTCTGCTGCCCCAGCACCATCATTTCTTCTTCAGAACTAACAGACTTCAGCAGAATTCCTGCCCAAAAGTGGAATTGCTCAAAACTATGCTGTCCAAGCCCGAGAAGTGCAAATTCCTCCTGAATCATTAACACTGGCTGTTTTAGTTAAATGTGTCACAGCTTCTAAGCCAAAGATCCAGCATCTATATAGGTTATAACGTGGAAATTTTACTCTGCCATGGAGAAGAGAGATCCCCTTTCCTCCAAATGACAAGGCCTGCAAGGACCTGAGATACAGGACATTAAACCTGTGACATCCGTAACTGTAGGAAGGCTATTTTAGTAAGTTTTAGAGGCTTTTATTGCTCCCTCTGAACCCTGTACAGTGAGAAACACAGTAACTAAGGCACCTGGTTTTATGGGCTGGAGTAATAGAAAAAATAGTCACAATAAAAAAATTTTTAAAACTCTCTAAACATCCCTAAAATAGCTTTTCTTGAAACATACTGGGATGGTTTCACCACCTGTGAGTAATGTGCCCATCCCCATACCCCATAAAAATCTTTATGTCATCACGTAATCTATTTATTCATCTCCGCCTCACGCTCACACGCATGCTTCTGGCCAGAGTCTTCATTGTTAAAAACATTTACTCAAGTGTGTCTGATAGAAAAAGCTAGAAGTTAGATAAAATATATTCCCATGGTGCTACCTATAAGTTCTGCAGAAGCACTTATGTGGTCCCACCCGCGGACTGTACAAAGCACAGGATAATGGTGCTCCTAAGCCAGGTGTTCACACCCTCCTAGGGCCAGCGAGTTCTTGCCCAAATCTCTTGGGTGTAAAATATTCTTTCCGTTAAGGAGAAGGGGATCATTCCAATGGGTGAAGGACACAGAAAAAATACCTAGGATGAACCGAAGGAGAAAAAGTGTGAGCATGAAGAGAGCATGGGGACACTGAACACTCTGTCTCCAAAAACCAAGCAGAAGTGAGATGAGACATTCACAGGGCTTCTCCTTCAAGTCTCCACCAGCCATCTCCAGCTCCTGCCTTCTCTGACAGAGGCAATAGAGGTATTTGCAGAACCAAGGTTTTCAAGCCCAGACTAATTCCCCGCGTCTTAGAAGGGAGTTTTTCTCCATATCACACTCAGCACAGCCAAGACAGCAGATACCCTTGGTGCAGATAACTCAGCTGCTTTAACTGCCCAGATCTCAGTGCAGGGAGGGTGCCCAAGAAAGGAAACCCCCCATGAGTTTTCTCCTTTAACGTGGCTGTTGCAGTTTCTCAGGTTGCTCTGCTGTGTTGATCACTGGCCTAACCTGCTATTTTAGTTTCGACCAGGGGTGTTGATACGGCAGCTAAAAGTCACGGGCTGCTCTTGGCAAGTTTCTCCACATCTCTCATACAAAAGCAACGGGGAATTGTCCTGCCAGTTACAATTAGAGGCATTAGCACAGTGGCTAAAGGTCACAAATTCATCAGCTGAAAGAACTGAATGACAGAGCCAGTATTGCAAGCTAAACTGAAGTTTAAACACAGCTGATTAGCCAAGGAGAGTTTCTATGCTGGTTACCTGGAGGGGAGAGATGACTGCTAAGGCCATGCACACACACACAGAGGCTTTGCAAGACCTGCTGCTTGGCAGGCAGAAACCCCACAAACACAACCCATGAGCACCACAGCCCACATCCAGCTGCCTGCCCCAGGCGCCGGCAGCGTTAGGATTTCCCAAAACCTCCTTCTCCCTTCTACACACCCCTCAGCTCTTCTCGGCTGGAGGCAGAGATGCCAAGACCAACCCTGCAAACCAGGGCAGCACCAGCTCGGGAGGGGTGATGCGCACACCCCGGCAGCACACTTTTGCTACAGGGCAAGTCGAGAGGCATGGCCACCCCGCGTGAAGCTAAGCGGGTGACCGTCCCAGGGGCCGCGGCAGGGCTGCCAGGCCGCTCATCCAGCTCCCCATCGCACGGCACTGGTCCTGGCATTGCTCCTTGCCCTGGTGCAGAGTTGGTGCTTCCAGCTGCCAGCACTGCAAACCCCTGGGCATGTCTCCTGAGACCTGATAAATAAGGTTTGTCACAGCTACTGGAGGTTCTCATTGCTAAAGTGGAGGTTAGGAGAGGGCTCCCTACTACCGTTATCTGAAGCAAAACTCATTTTCCCTCAGTGATATTTCATAAACAACAGAAAATGAATATGTGTATGGGAGTGCATGGATATATTCTCCAAACAACAGAAAGGCCTTACAAGGCAAACACTTTCACTAAAGCACCAGGTGATTGCAAAAGTAAATCTCTTAAATATATGCTCTAAACTATTAGCCAACTGTGAAATATTTGTATTCAGTGTCAAAACACCTATGTCACACAAAGCCAAGAGACTGACAGGAGAAGGGCCAGGATTTATGTTACCTTGGGTCTATCTGTCATGGAGATAGGAAAGCTGAGAGGAAGTCCTTTTATTAAAATCACTCTCCCGCTGCAGATAATGATCTAAGCAGCTAAAGTTGAATAGCAAAGTGCATCCCCATCTCTCACAAAGTTACTCACCGATACAGCAGTAAGGGACTGGGGTGAATGCCCTCACAACCCCAGCAAATGGCACCCCAAAAGGAAGCGGGCAGGGAACAAGGGGCACTGGTGTAAACAGCGTCCTGAGATGCCATGGCACAGCTGCCTTCCAGGAACCAGAAAGTCCCTCTCAACTCCACTTCCCGAATTTTCAGGAAGCTCATTTTGCTCCCCAAATCACTAACAGGGGTTGTCATTACTCCCAGATTGAGTTCACCATTAAAACAACACAGAGAAACACAGTGCTGACTGCATCGCTTGCATTCCCATTTTAAGGAGCAAATGCCATTTCAAAAGGATCCTTCCCTAAATCTCCTTCAGCATTTTCAATTTCTCCTCTAAGTAACAATAGCATTATTACTAATAATTACTATATTACTAATATTACTAATAATTACTTATAATAACTTCTGCCCCAGTTTGGGCTGATCCCTCCCTGGTAGCTCTCCCTCGTCTCCTGGAGGACCCGGATCTTGGCTGCATTTCTCTTTGCAAACCCCAGCTTGTGACCGCAGCCAATGGCCTCCAGTACTACACCCAAAGACAAAGTGAAGCAAAGTAACTTGAAGTTCTATATGGTGCAGACTTTCTACATTCCTGCATCCACAGGTTACACAGGTACACCATTTTATAGCACTTCTGATTCTCCCCACAGAAACTTCTGCTTTTGGTGATATTGAAAAAAATTCTTGCATGAGCCAGAAATTACAGGATATTAAAATACTGGCAGCAGAGTCTCCAAAGGTGTTGTCAGAAAGCGGTAAGGTTGGTGAAAAGCCTTTCTCCAGAGCAATGGGCTTTCACTGGATTCTCCATCCTGTTGTTTCAAAGCTCTTGGAGGAAACAAGCTCCAAACCGATGGGCCTGAACAGCCGCAGGAAATCGCAAAAGCAGCTTACAATAAAACCCCTGTAAAGTTATTAAGAACACAGATATGTCTTGAACGCACAGAAAATCCTCTGTCTTAGCAGCACTCATCCATATCCCACTGTGACTATAATCTCAGGAAGAGTATACGCCACGCATGACCCCGTGATAAAACAAAATGGGATGCAGAGACACGAAGCAAAATCTTGGGTCCGGCGCCAGCCCCGCAGCTCTGCCCGAGCAATGGGAGCAATTCTCCTTTCACTCCCTATTACTGTTGGATTTCTCACCTGGATAGTGACCCGGACTACACATCCTGATTTTTGGCACTGTTCACATGGCAGACAGTTAAATTCCTGGTTAAATGTTTGCAGGTCTGTGGGAAAAAGTCAGCTTTCACTTGGGTCTCCCCACTGAACTTGAGGTGCAGGCCTGTTGCCTCCAGCAAGCTCTGCGTCCCCATCCCACAAAGGCACATGCACATACATCATTTCAGTTGTGTGTGCAGTCTCACTATGTCAGGGAGTTTTCCCACCAGGAAATTTAAGCACAAGCTGCAAAGTTTCAGGACAGCGACCTGTGAGGCCACCCAGCCTTTTAGCTGCTTCAGAAAAAGCTCCACGGCTTTACAGATTCCCCACTATTAGTTCAGAGACATCTGCACAATTTACCTCCGAACCCAATCTTTAACCTGCACTTTGCATTGCTCTCACAGGCAACCAATATTACACTAACCAGACTCCCAAAGCAATATGTGCTCTCCGACTCTCGTAGGAGCAACCTCACAGGCCTGGTTCTGCAGTTCCGACATCATTAAGTTATCAATTTCTGTCTGCCTCTCAAGGAACAGCACATGAATACACGAATCCTTCCTTTCTAATGACAGCTTTTTTTTTTCCTCGCCCAAAATACCCAGAACAAAAGTTTCTGTTTTCTCTCAGATTCCTTTACTTAATTCAACATTTTATTTTTGGAATGACAACAGCCTCGAGCAACTCCGTTAATTTGTGACGGAATAAAAGCGCTTTGCATTCCTACGGTGACTGCTGACCTCCTCCCCTGCTCCCTTGCTTATTGAAACAGTCCTGCTCAAGCACATCCCAGTATCAGAACAAAGCGTAATTTTTCACACTCGAATGCATTATTTTACATTATGAATACACATTTGACATATTTTACAAACTCAAGGCAGATGCTGTCAGAAAGGACAACATCACCATCCCTCGGCACCGCTTTTCTCTTCCTACAGTGATCAAAGGCTGCAGCCTGTCATTCACACGTGGAGAAGGGCTCCTCTTGGGGAGAGGAGAAGGAGCCTGCAGCCTCACCCAGGACTTCTTGGGTGTTTGTTTCTCTGCCTGTTGCCGATTAGCAATTTAGAGTTCGATTTTCTAAGCACAAGGAAAATTCCCAATAGCTCTGGAGGAGGCAGTTCAAGGAGATCTTGTCAAAATATTGGTGCATAAAGAAAGTGAAACCTTATTATGGCTTTCATACTGCGACGCACCAAATGCGGTTATCTTGCTTACACACAATTATTAACTTACAGGTAAAAAATAAAAACTCTCAAGCAAAAAACAAAGTTGAATGAGGTCATACTTGCTGTGTGGTTCACTTGTGTTAATATATTAAGGTAATAAAAGATAATGAGCATTAGCTGACAGCATTTTCAAACTCTTCAAGAGTCAAGAAAATTAGATCAGATTTGAGATTGCCCGAGAAGGCAAAAAGCTGGATCTAATTCTTTTCTCAATGACAGGGCAATTATAAAATTGAGCAGGAGTCACAGGAAGCACTATCACAGCCCAACTCGGCATACTAGTTAGGAAACTCCAGCTCATCAACATGATGATTACTTTAGGATGATGATTAGTTAGGCCTAGGTCTTTTTCACAGTGCACAAAGTGCTCACCTAAACTGTCCCAAGGGTGTAAAATGGATGCACACTAATTTACAGCAGTTTCTCAATTTGCCCTATTACCTCTGAATTGAAACAATTCACTGACAGCAATCTGTAGCAGCTTGGGAAAAAGACTGAGGATTGAGAGATCTGGAAAGTCTGGGACCAACCTTTCCACACCAGGAATGCACAGGGTTAGCCTGTAGTAGTATTTGTCAGCTATTTCAGGGAAAATGAACCATTCAAGAAATAGGAACCGAATCTGGACTGATAATAATTTAGTTCAGAGGTTAGAAATACAAACAGCTGCCCCCTGCTCCTCTGGGCCCCTTCTTACATTAACATCAGTCTGCAGGCCCAGTTTCTGGCTGGAATAAGACCCCGTAAATCCAGTGCGACTTCATCAACCCAAATTTCAGCTACGCACCTCTGAATGCAGAGCCTGTCCCGCCCCTGCCAAGGGCAGCGGCATTGCTCCCAGCCTAGACCCTGCAAACTCACACCTACAACTGCCTCGGCTCACCAGAAAGCCAGCCCAGGGCTTCGCACATGTATGGCGGCCAGCAGCCATGCACGGGCATGGCCCAGCACTTGTGCCTGCTGAGGGTGCAGCTCCATCACGGCTCAACGTCAGCATTTGCCCGCCCAAGCTGCCGTAACAGGCAGTGAGAGGGAGCAGTAAAAAAAGTCGTGTTCACCTTCTGCTTAGTGGCATCTCCTATAAACCTTTGTGTGAAAACATCACAAGTGCAGTTCAAGTTTGAGTCAATTCAAGTTCAAGTCATATCTTATTACATCCAGTACTGCTCACCTACCCATAGCCTAGAGAATAAAATCCTGCAGAAACTCAGCATACAGGTCACTTCAGCTCTCTGCTTCGTCTGGCATTTATAACTAAAGCCGAGCACATAATTCACACTGCATAATTTATCCAAGGGATTTAGCCCATGGAACACCCTTATACTTATGGAACACCTTCATACTTATTTATTTTTTACAAAATTCAGTCAACAACTTCTCCGCTGCTTCTGAACTCTGCAAAAAGATTATGAATATCTGGCTATATTCTTCCAGGGCTTGAGTTCTTGGCTAGCTGTGATCAGTCAGATTAATCCACCTCTTTTTCAGTCTTCTACCTTCAACTATTCTTTTTTCCCGAGTGGAAGAAAACGTGTGCAAGCACTAAATCTCATACATGCTATTCTAACATTTGGATTCCATTATCCTAGAGATAACATATAATCCTATAACGATATGTAATAAATTAACATTTAATCTCCTATCAGAGAGTTCAAAGGGATCACAGCCAGCTGGTGCTAAAACAGGCATTTGCTAGAGGCTGCAGGAGTGAGAGACAAAGATGAGAAAGGAGTGAGATCTAAGATGCTCTGATGTTTTGGCTTGGCAAGACTGGTTGGTAAGGAAAGGACCACATAAACCCCTGACATGAAGGGGACCATCTCCCAAACCAACCGACCTGTGCCCTTCTGCTGTGAACACAGTCCTTGCAGTCCATCCAGCGTGGAGGAAGGCAAGATTTCCCACCTCAGAGCTAACAAGCAGGGAAGGTCATCATCACACACTGCTGCACTGGGGACTTCATTCAATGCTTGATTCATCCCGTTTGTCAAGGTGCAGAGATCTGATGAGGTTGGGAACAAGCACCCAGCCCTGAGTTGAGCTCTCTCCAGCTGCAGAGATCCATAGCCATACCCCTTTTTTTCCCCTGGCCCTACTTTAAGCACGTGCAGAACTGATGAAAGGATGTACAGTTTCAACACAGAGAAGCCAAAAATCATTTGTCGTTTTGTTCCCCTTTCACACACCTTCACACATACCACTAATACACCGGCCATTGCATAATCTTCATTAACAACGACAGCTATTAATGAAGTTTTCCCCATAGAGACTTCTTTAATAAACGCATATAGCGACTCTGGTGCGGACGATTTGTTTCTCTTGAAGACAGGCACAATTAAAAGCCCCTGGCAGGCAGACGCAGCCTCCCGAGCTGCACGAAGCAGTAACGAACACTAAGGGCTGCTGACTCAAAGAGCAGAGATAAATCCCTGGCTTGCCAAAGTCCCTCTGACTTCTACCAAGCCAAGATTTCACTGTTGGGATAAGGGGATACGAATTGTCTTTATCTTCCCAGATGCTTCGTGTGCCGCCACTGCTGTCCCAGCTACATCCTACAGCATGGTACGTTTTTCTGGAAATTTGCAGACTCCAGCACTTACTCTTTGTTCATGGGCAGCAGCAGCAAAAAAACCTATCGATATCAGTCAGACTCAGATCCTTCCTCTGAATCCAAAGACACACTTCATTGCACCATCTCAAACTGGAATACACTTCAAAAGAATCTGTCAGGTAGACAAGAAAGCCAAGAATCCATCACAGAGACAGTATTTTTTAAAAAATACGACCAAACCCCTTTGCTAGTTTTCAGCAGAGACACATCAACCTTACTGCCAAATTAACTAGAAAGTACAGGCTGTTAAAAAAACATCAAGAAAAAGGAAAGGGAGAAACTCTAGACAGGATAGCCAATAAAAATATACAGTCAGCTCAATTTCACAACTCCGGACACTGACCACAGTTCTATATCTGATGAAAACTTCCCAAATAAAAATAACAAAAAAATCTGAAGTGTTATGGAGTTATCTTTGCTCTAGCATATAACACAGATTTCTATTACCCTTTCTGGATTAGCCAAATGAAGATCAATGTATCTATAAAACTCAATGACATGTTAATGCAAACCTTAAAAAAGATAAAATGCCTTTTATCTCAGTCTTAGGAAAACCTAATAAAGAATTAACAGTCCATGAAGCCATGGAATTTCACTCAAGGCTTTACTTTATGCCAGGACTTCCTACTCCATTAATTTTTAACAGACAGGTTTCCCCAGGCTTTGGGACATGTCAGTACAATTGTACATTGTCATTAAAATTGGTCCTATATCTTCCTTTGGAGCTGGGATAGGAACCTCGTCGTAGTATGCGGACTTAAAATATAGACAACATCCACAGTGGATCAGAATTGTAAATCTGGAGCAATTGTTAAGGTAAATAAATATGCAAAAAATGGTAGTGAGATACTTATTTTTATACTGATCTGAAAATTAATGAATTTATGAGCCAAAACTTTCACCTGCAGGATGAGCCGTTTGGATCAGAGCTCATTTGTAACATCAGCATTTCAGATTTATATCAAAAGCAACTGCCAGGAATCTACCACCGCCACACTAGATATTGAATCTTTAAAGGGATGCAGTCAAATATTAGTCTAGGATTTGGTTCAAGACTGGTTCTCAGAATTAATGTGCTTTCAGTGACTGCCGTGGGCCGTGCCAGGAGGCTGGGATCCATAAAGCGAGACACCCCCAAGCTCGGTGGGAAACCGGTCTCATCCAGGTTCCCAGATATATTTATTTCTACTGAAAAACACACGGCAGCAAGACCAGGAATTTCAAATGCCAGTAGTTAAAATCAAATTAAGTCCAATATTTCCGCAAACATTTAAAAGCTGCTTACTCTCAAAGGGCCTGAATACCTGCAGCCCCCACTGACATTAAAGGAAATGCAGATGCTTCCCACTTATGCTAATTGGAGTGGGCTTGTCTTGGATGCCAAGGAAAGGGTCCACTCCTTTCAGACACCCATGGGTGAACTCTGAGGCCACAGTGCTCAGCTACAGCAAGATGCTTTTCTAGGGGGAACGTGCCAATAGCAGGAGAGGCACAACACAGAGCCCGAGCTCATACACTCTTCAAGGCTGGCAGGTTTGGGCTTGTGAATCAGCTCAGGGAGCAGAGAGACAGCAGTAGGCAGGGAAAACAGTCCCGAGGCAAAGCATGAGGCAACAGTCCAAGAGAGAGCGACGGGAAGAGCAGTGAGCAAAGAGGAGGCGGCAGGAGCAGGAACAAAGCTTGAAAACCTGCTATTTCCATTAAAAAAAAAAAATAAATCGTCAATCATTGGTCCAAAAATCTAAAAGCCACTTTGAAGCCTTTCCCTCCTCCCTGGGATGAAGGTGTCCTATCCTTAGCCCACCTGGGTCAGGTAGGGAGAAAGTCTTTCCTGCCTTGGAGGTCCCACCAGCACAGCGTCCTCCCGGGGAATTAAAGCTCCTCAGATGCTACCAGTTTTGTGCACTGTTTGCTCCAGTTTACCTGGGATCATCCTCACCTCCCCTTCCACCCTCTGCTTCTCACCCTGCTTCGGGAGAACAGCTGCTTCTCCCAGGCACTCTGAGATTAATTATTCTTGGTTCCTCTTCTGCACAGTGCCTTGATCTGGAAAATTTATTTAGATAACTTCCCAGGCAGCATATTTATCTGCTGGCCTCAACATCTGCTTGACCATAAAAATCAAAGTCTGACTGATGACAAATATCATACTAGTTGGGTGGAGACTGTCCTTTGCAAACTTTACCACCCTTATTCTGAGGGACTTGGACCTCATAGCCAAAACTTTGAGTCTCTCCCCTGCTTCCCACTTGAGACACAAGCACAGGTCTCAGCCAGAGTGAGAAACCAGGCATGGGACAACGAGAGACGGAGAGGATACCCTCTCCCATCAGTACATGGGGACCACGCTGTGTTCAGCCCCAAAGCACAACCATTGGCTGATCTGTACCACTGCTGTCAGTCAGATGCATCAGCAAAGAGGTAAGTACACAAAGACTTAATTTGGGACAAGAAGAAAGAACACTAAACACACCAATCAGGCAGGGAAATCCACACCAAGACACCCATTTTTACAGTCCCACCCAGAGCAGCCACTGAGGACATGCAGGCACCCTCACCACCCACAGAGTCTCGTCTCCACATTTCGGCTCAGGGTAAGGAGTTGCATGACTCGGTTGTCCTGTTGTGAAAGTACAGAAACAGGGCTCACGGACCGAGCCACAGGCATTTCTGCCTCTACATGCAAATGTTGGACACAGAAACCCCGGATGCATCCCGCACTGCAAATCCATTTGCTGGCAAAAAACCTTCCTTTGCCATCTTTACTCACCCAACACCTCACACACACCAAGTATGTCTGGATCACCAAGGTGGGGTGCTAAATTAATCAACAGGAAGCACTGCCTCCCAAAGGCAGCCTGTTCTGGATCTATTCCCAGCTAATCATCAAGGAATGCTCTGCCACCCTTACTCATACAGAAGAGACAGAAGAAAACACTGCTCTGTGCAGTGGGGTTCAGACCAGCATCCTTTGTTGCCTGACACGGAAAATTCCATCACCAGACCCCAAAATCTGCCAAGAGCTCCTTCTGAGAGCCGCTACTTTTAAGAATTCTTATAAAAGCCTGCTGCAAGTTTCAAAAAAGCAAAGAGTAGGAGAATAAAGACTTACTTAATAAAAAGCAAAAATCCTAGCCCTTACCTTTCAAATATACCCTTTGAACCTCACCGCCTCCATTGCATTTTAGATGAAACTTGGAGCCAAATATTTATAGGCACCAGACTATAAATGAACCTCCCTTTTGATATCACCTTCAGTACAAGGCTGGGTGAGACAGAAACGTGAAGATGGTGGGTGAATTAGCTCAAGAGGGGGAACTTGTCAATCAAAGCTGCTAATGCAAGACCACAACAAAACTGTGGTTTAACCTCAGCAGTGACCACCCGTCATAACTTGGCACTTTGACTGCTTGTCAGCAACCTGCTTTGAAGAACAAGGATGCTGCAGAAGGTTTTCTGAAACTCTGCAAGGAAAAATGCACTTGCCTGCTAGGCATCCATCAAGGCTTCCCACAGTCTGCAACCAAATGAATTCTCAACAAGTTCCAAGTAAGTTATGGAGAAGAAAAATTACAGTATGAAGGATTAATACCAATATAGGCGCCACAGTGCTCTCCTGTGTGCCTAGCACATCATTTCTCCAAAAAATAGAGCACTTCTCACATAACCACATCTGACCAGGGCACAAGGTTGCACATGGAGAGATCCCATCTTTACCCTCACCCCAAGCTCTAAGGACACCAGGCTGTTGAATGTCCTCTGAGAAAGGGTCTACAACAGAGTTGGAAAAGCACCAAATTCAAAGCAATTCCATCAAGGAATGCAAGGGCTCCATGCCAGGGAGCTCCCCAGCATGTGTCCACAGAAACTGGAGGTACCTGCAGGGAAACGGATGATAGCCCAGAAGAGGTGACATTCTTCCTCTTCTTCTTGGCTCACGTTTGGATTTACTGGGCTTCCTCTCCGCACAGCAGGAGGGGTGCAGATGTTTAAATGGACCCCTGAGATGCACTGCAAGTAGGTTTTGTCTCAACCAATTTAACACCTGTACAGCCCCAGAGCTCACCCCATTTTCCGCACAACACTGGTGTCTTGGAGGCTTGTTGTCTGAACATAAATAAGCGCAGGATTTGTCAGAGATTATCATATTTTTAAACAGAACATGTTTGCACTTTTCTTCAGGAGTATTAGTCTTCAGAAATGCAGTATATTTATTCATGCAGTTAATTGGATAGATTGTAATAAAACCAAAAATATCAGTTCCTTCTTCTAAGTGTAGGAGTAAAAAAGGAAAAATACAATTTTAACTGATCAACAGCCTTATCTTACTCTTTCCTGAACATTTAATCACAATGTTTCCAGCATATACAGCTTGCAACGAAGACCCAAACTAGTTAATTTTCCAAGAGCAACAAGCATTACAAAACCTGTATGGCAAATAAGCCAATTTTCACCTTCTGAACATAAAGATATCCCATAACAGCAGGAAATTAAGAGCCGGGAAGTCTGGGCTCCTGACAGTACTGCTATCAGGGCAAGCATCAAGGTGCTCGGGCGAGCGGAACAGCAGTGGGAGCGGAGGCAGCGGAGGCTGGATTCGTGCCCTACCACAGACCTGTGGGATCCCCAGCTCTGGGACTGGGCCTGCGCTGACGCTGGCAGCACAGACCGCACCAGCTTCGAATCTTGTCACTTTATCAGTGAGAACCAGAAATGTGTGAAGACCGGCTTTCACTGCACTTTATTATGTTTTTAGCATAAATTAAAAATCGATTGTGTCTTGTTAATAAGATTCCACCACAACAAACCAATTAGTGAGGCTCATTAATTTTTTATGCATGTTACTAATGTGCATGAAGCCAGCTGACCTTTCAGTGACTAGTGCAGCGTACATTACACACTTCACGTTTTCTGCCTTCTTTTCTTTGATTTACAGTAGTTGCAAAGCATTTGCCAAAAATCAAAGCCTGGCTTTGCAGCGCAGCTCAGAGCTGGCTTCTCCCTTCTGCCACGTAATTCCTGATCACACCTGCCTAGTCCCGCAGGGCCAAAGGAGCAGGGAAGCACAAAGACATCTCTGAGCTATTTCCACCGGCAGAACAGATGCTAGCAAAGCCTGGCCACACATGAGAGAACGTGCAAACACAGGGACTCGGTGGTCACCAAGACATACTCTATCTCTGCAGGGACTGAGGATGGGCAGTCCTGGTCCTGCTCGCCCCCAAGATGATGACAGCTTCCATCCCACTCAAATACTCACAGCAGGGGACACTCGCTGGTGGTTTCGTAACAAACAGCCCAAACGCCCGTCAGTCCACCCCAAAGCTGGGGCCCAAAGCACACGATGTCCCAATAACGGATGCATGCGGCCATTAGGTCAGTAAAGCAGAAACAGAAGAATTTAGGAATAAAACGAAACTTCTGCTTGAGTAAGGACTTCTGGATCAGGCATTAAATCTGCCTCGTATCTCTCTCCAGTGTCACTGCACACCTATTTTCTCCTTGTAAAGCACAGTATTGATTTTTAAATGTTTTCATTCACACTTAGAAGGTTTCCAGGATTGGACTTTATTCTTCAATATTATCTGCTGAACAGTGAAACACCAGAACAGATTGCCTGGGGACACTACAGGGTTTTCATCACTGAGAGTCCATAAGGACAGGTTACCTGCAAGAAATTTCATAGGTAGAGCTGAGCTTTCCTTGGGACAGAGGCATGGACTAGACAACCCTTCATGCTCCCTCCCAGATCCAATTCTCTACAAGCAGTCAAGTACACTCTCAACCAACCAAGAGAGTTAATCTGCCCTTTGAGACATCAACAGCTTCTCTCTCAGTGGTGGGGAAGGTGACAGGCTATCCTACCTTACGTCACCCCTCTAAAATCTGGTTATCTCAGAGCTTATCTGTAAACTACACTGAATTTCTCAGATCTTACCAGTCTCCACAATAGATCGTACAAAAAGAGCAGCAACTTTTCAGAACTGAACATACATCTACAACAGTATTTCCTGGGTCCAGTATAGTCCCCTCCTGATACTGGCCTGTTCACTCAAGACTGGAAATGCACACATACTTATTCACCCATGCACAGTTTTGAGACTACTACGGCAAAACGAACGACTTCTAAAATTCGCTGTTAGAGTTTTATTAAATGTAACAGTCTAACGTGCAGTTACAGAATGCAACAACACTGCTGCTCCCTCACATGAGGGATTTAGGACAGGAGGTAACAGCGCAGTTTTTGCTTATGGGCAAAGGGGAGGAAATGCAGAGAGGGAGGTTCATGCCACCTGCAGCTCCTGCCAGGCCAGTGTGGTTCGCTCCGTGAGTCAGTGCAGTGTGGGACATCAGCTGCTGGACTGCCTTCACCGTTAAAGGTCAGATTTACTGCAGGAAGGTCCTGCCTGATGACATCCCCCTCTTTTTCACTAAGCACTTTAACCGCAGATGACCAAACCTGGAGTGCCTTCCAGATAACATTACCTGCAGCCAAACACCCACAGGCAGAGAGATAACATGGATACAACCCTCCCTCCAACCCCACAGAAGCAATAAACCCTGCTCTCCTGCAGTAAAGGATTGGGTTGATTCAACACTTCCGAAGACAGAGCTGAGCCTGCACCATTCAACCCCTCCACCATGGGACGTGTTCCCTTGTGGTCACACACAAGCTGCCTTTTTTTTTTTTTTTAGAAAGGGGTTTGATTTTTTTTTTCCTAAACCCCATCCCTACACTGCTACAACCTGACCAGTTTTGCACCAAAATTCCTCCCCTTGTTATTTTTCCAGTGCATGACATAGCAAAAGTGTCGCCTTTCCAGAAGCTCGCAGGAAACCTCTGAGTTTTACCCCCACCTCTCTCCAACTGTACCTCCCAGGACTTGGTACTAACGCAACTGCAAGTCAAATTTGGCCCTTGACACCAGATTTTTAGGGGCTTTCAGCCCACGTCCCAGGGAAGGGAACAAGCCCGGGCAGGTTTTCAGAACACAAGGGCTAAGGGGTCTCTTAAAAACAGTCCACCACCACAGAAGGGAATAATTCAGCTGCTTTTTGCCACCCATGGTGGGTACCAAGCCCTTGAGAAACCCAACCCATATTCACCATGGGCATCAGTCATGTTTGGAGGGTTCATTTGTTAAAATACATCAAAGCGGTAAGTACTAAGCAGCATTATCCAAGTGACAAGTGCTTATGCATATTTTATGAAGCATCTTCAACCACGGTTCAATGTATCCAAGAATACTTCTGAAAAATGGCAGATTCTGGAGGGGATTTGGAGAGGAAATAACATATAGAATAGAGGGACAGATGTTGCTAATTTCTGATGCAAGGGCCTTTACTGAAAAGTGCACATTTTGCTTAAGATTCTCTACAAACGCTATTTTAATGTTGATTTCCTCCTCTTTAGAATTTCACAAACTCTTCTCTGTAAGAACTTCAGCTTGGCTCAGAAGTTTAGCCTGGATCAAAAGCTGCATCTGTAACCAGCAATTAAACTGGGGCTTCAGTATTGTGCATGTTTTTAAAGCATATTCACTTTTTAACACTGCCATTTGGAAAAACATGGCTAAGCCGTATGCTGGGAATATGGGCATGCATTTTGCCCTTCTGCCTTCCACTCTTGCAAGAGTTACCGGGACTTTTGAGCTGGGACTAAACTCAGAACACCAGCAGCGTGGGAGCCAGTGACACGGATAGTTCCAAACACCCAGTGAGGTCGGAAAACAGAAGCAAGATCACCTCTTGAAGGGAGGGGGGCAGAAAGTGGGATATATTGGCCCAAGTGCTTCATCACTCACTCTCAATGCCTCATGCACCATCACACAACCTTGCTTTTCCTATCAACACTGAAAAGCATTTTGAACATGAATCAGTTGGTTCTCCTCTCCTCCCTTCCCACTCTACCTCAAAAGGTTTGAAACAAAAATGAAGAAGACACAAATGAAAACGCACACCTCATGTCCCACATGCAGGAGCCTACAAGCATTTTTTCTGCTTACCAGCCCCTCCACACAGACATGTGGCTTCATGGCTCCTCTGCAGCTCTCCAAAGACAGCACATTTTCTGCAAGGTTGCAACACCGCCTGGGAGGGGCCTATGAAATCCTCATCGTACGTGAATATCAGTTAAAAATATAAAAGGAGAACCATGCGCCGACTTCTCCTTCTGACATTCATTTCAGACACTGCTGGATCACGCCAAAGTGCAAATGAATGGCAGACACAATCATGTGAAGATGCTGCACTGAAAAACCTGACATCAGTTGAGCATTTCCACTCTATTGCAGGGCCGTACGGGCTCCTAAATTAAGGCAGCATCATTATTTCACACAAGACAACATTCCAAAAAAAAAAAACCAAACCAAAAACAAAAACAATAAAAGTCAAACTAACAAAAAAAAAAAACCCCACACAAAAACTACCTTAAGGTCACATATCAAAAAATTGAAGAATTAGTGTTCCCTGTACAACCTTTTTGGGGATGGGAGCACCAGGGGTTGTCACAGGTCCAACAGAAGAGCATGGCTGAGCGCTGCACAACTGCTTAGCTTCACATTATGATACAGTCTCCATACAATTAGACTTTTTCCATCAACCTCAGTCAGGGTGAGACAAATCTGGTGCTCACACAGGGAGCTGCAAGCCGCTGCTTCGCTTACTCCTCACCCGTCAGTGCTTTACTTCCAGCACATTGTTTGGGCTGCCCTGGGCACAAGGCAGCTCACTTCATTGCTTTCCTTTCACCACACTGGATCCCAGAGCTCAGCTAACCTTAGTGGATCTTCGCTACACAGCTCTGAGTGAGGCTTCTGCTCAACTCCACAGCCGGAACAAGGCAAAAGCCTAAAACTTTCCCACCCACTCTCCCATGCACTTGATTTGGGGTGCCTCAAACCCAGCTCTTTACTTTCAATGCACAATACACATCACAACTGTTCTTCACTCCACTTCCAAGGGTGCCTCTTAGCTCTCCCGCAGATCAGGAACGCTGAGGAGAACAAGTAAAGGCACCCAGAGATCCCCACAGCAGTGTGAGCTGCACTGATTTCCTCGGCACCACACATAAAATCCATGGCGAAGGCAGGGAGAGGTTTCATAATTCAGTGGCAGTCTCTCTGCTCACGGATCATTCCAGCCCAAACGATTAACTACCATTGGAGTTACAGGCTGCTGAAAGCCAGATCCTGACAAGGTGGGGGGGGGGTAGCAATGCTAATTATAAGCAGCACTGATGTCTGGGCTTCCCAAGAGCAGAGGGGACTTTGGCTTCTCCATTTGTGTTTCCTGGGACCGTGCACTGTCTGTCCCCATGTTACACAGTCACAGCCACATGGCCACAAGCACACCCCTGCGACGGAGGCTCTGTGTGCGCCCTGCACCCCCCCACCAGCACCAGTTCAAACCAGTTGCTGCTGCCCGACTCCCCATACTGGTACAGGTCCTTGCAGTGGCAGCCAGCCTTGGACAGGGTCTCCATGCCACCAGGCCCCAGGTTACATGGCAGGCACCTGGCCGCACCCAGCGCAGCCCCTCAGCAGCACGGGACTGCTGTGAGCTTAGCAATGCTTCACGCTCACATCTTCCCAGGGCACTTTCGGAGGAGAGCGATTACCCTGCAGAATGCTATCTCAGCCATGCCAAGCAGAATTTATTTACCTTTTTTTTGGTTGTTGTTGTTTTAATCTGATAAGTTGAAATTTCAGTACACTTGTCTGCAAAAACACTGCATTACAAAGACAGGTAACAAATACCAATTGTTTATAGACCAGGTTATTTATTTCCAGTGTATCTTCCTGCCTTTTACTGGCCACGTCTTTTATCAGCAATAACCAAGTACCTTTCAAGTTGACAACCTGTTTGGTTTACGGCAGGAAAATGCATCCAAGTGCCTTTCAAGCCTGCTCTTGCTGCACAGAATTCAAATAGCTCAATGAACGTCATTCTTGCAAAGTGAAGTTTTGATATGATTCACATTTTTGTTGTGCTATTTTCGTTAATCTGTATTGTCTTAGGATGGGCTTTCTTCAGGCCAAGCAAACTATTCAAAATCAACAGTGACTGCCATGCCAGAATCAAGTCTCCCAGTTCAAATATTGCTCAAAATTACAGTGTCTAAAAAGAATAATCATCATAATCAAGGCCTAGGTGATGACAGGCTGTTTCTAGTTAGCACTAAAAGGAGCTGGGTTTCAAGAGTACAGGAAGAAAATCAGCTAACGAAGAGGGACAGAAGGAAATAATTAGAGGCCGACTCGGGGAGCAGCTTGCAGGGACACCGGGCTGCTGGGGCCTGCGAGGGACATGCGCAGCTACAGGATTTCGAGGCAAGAGGAGAAAGCCTGAAGAATCAGAGACCACACGTGTGTAAAGTAACAGAAGGAGCCTGACCGCTCAGAGCGGGACCCCAGACTTGCCATGTCCGTTGAACCCCAGAGGAGATGGCTTCACTCACACGTACGGCAGGACCGCAGCGGCAGAGCGAAGCCGAGCGGCTCCGCGGGGCGTGCGGCCATCTCCCGTCCCCGCTGCTCTCCCACACCCAGGCAGCACCAGGCAGGAGGCTGCCATCCTCCTCCTCCTCCTCCCTCCCTGCCATCCCTCCATCTCCTCACCGCTGGCTTGCTTCACACGGCTCTTCCCATCATTTATTCCCTTTTGCAAGGGCTGATTCATGAGCAATGATCGGGCTTTTGTGTTTTAATGTTTTGATCGCCCTCAGCCCAGTGCTCTCCCCCAAGCCCCCTCCAGGTTCACGGCAGCGACACCTTCCCTTCAGATTCCCTCTCCAAGAGCTTTCATTTCTCTCCCTAATTGAATTGTTGTCATGGAAATCATTCCTCCTCTCCATCTTACCCAAAGGCTTTAAAAAATAAAAGAACCCAGCCCCCTGCTCTACCACTTTTCCAGCAATCAGCCACGCCACGTCTCCTCCCCGCGCACGCCATGGCCCCGGCAGCTCCTCCTGCTGTGGCCACGGGCTGCCCGACCGCAATATCCAGGCACCACCACAAGAAATCATTTTGATAAATCCTCAGGGTGATCACCAGATCTGCTCCGCCGCTCTCCTCGGACGTGCAGCACCCCACAGCTCAGGAGCCATCAGCTATCAAACACGGAGTGTAGCCACAGCCACCGGTTCACCTCTGTCTACATATGTATATATATATGTAAATGTGAACTGTTTAGATATTGTTTTTTTTTAAAGTTTCTGCTTACATAACAGGCATGAATTTTGCAGTCAAGAAATTCTGTTTGTTTTCCCAGGCTGGAAAGTTAATTACTGAAAATCACCCTTGATGAACTTCCAAGATGAAGGCTGCTGGCTCCAGAAACGGAGCAGGGCCGATCTGGCTCCAAAAGGAGAGGAAGGAATAACGGTGCTCAGCACATATCTCGCTAAAACGCTGTGCTGGGTGCCCGGGCACTGGCAGCGGGGGGTGCGGGGGTCTCTGTGGGGAGAGGCCGGGGCTGCCCCGCGCCGGACACAGCCGGCTCCAGCCGGTTCCGACGGCCCCAGCGCAGGGCACGGCTGAGCCCCGCAGAGGGGCTGGGGGCCCTCGGGGAAAGCGCCTGGCAGAAAGGGCCCAGCGCTGCAGGGCGTGAGGAGAAAAGGGCGAGGAACAGCCCCGAGCAGCCAGGCCGGGCACGGGGAGGAGGAGGAGGGATGGGGCAGAGTCCCTGCAGCCCTAAGGGAGAGGCGGCGGGGGAGCAAGGGAAGGGCGTGAGGGGCGGAAAGGAGCTGTTAGGGACTGAACACAAACCCCCCATTCTCCATCCTCTTGTGTTGCTCAGCGGATGGAGGAGACAGAGGAGTTGGGAGCAGAGTGAAGTGCAGGCAATAAGGAGGCGTGGGTTATCCTCACAGCCAGCGATGCACTCGAAGCAAAGCCTGAACCCTGACCTGGGGCACGTCAAAGCTCGAGCCACCCACAGCGATCCTTTGCAGACAGCAGCTCTACTCAACAGCTACGAGATCAGTCACCTTTACTAAAAACCTGGACCAAGGCTAGACGAAGAGGATGTCAGTGTCTCATCAACACATTACACTGGAGTATGCAAAGAAAAGCCACTTTACTTGCCTCAGGAATCCCACCGGCAGTCCTCACCACCCACGGAGAGCAATCCCCTGCAGTCATGCTCAGCCCAGCCCCGTGTCCTGCCAAAACACGTATCCACAGCGCTTGCACATTCTGCGGTCTCCTCTGTTCGCCGGCACCTCGAGTCCAACCCCAACCAAAACCACCAGCAGAAGACTCCTCAATGAAAACAGCAAAGCACTCAACCACTCCGACAGTGGTGATGGCACCAAACCCCGGCCACCTTCTTCCCATTTATTTGACTTGATACAAAGGCAAAACCAGAGGTCAGCATGAGGCCAAGGACAGCCTTCAGCAGTTCCTAATAGACAGGGCCTGCACAGAGAACCAGGATTAAAATGTCCTAAATCCCAGATAGGAAGACACAGGCAGGCATTCAGCCATGACTAATATCCCAAATATCCTCAAGATGGAAAACAAGCAATGTACTCCATGATCATTCACTGACAGAGTCCCATAAAGCTACTAATTAGAATGGTGTTTACAGTCTATATTTCATTTCATTTGATGTTTTTACTCCGATTAGTTATTCTATCACCTGCAGAGAGCTAGTTAGCTGAATGCAAAGATGTCATTGGACTTAATCAAGTAGCATTTCAACAAGGGGATTCAGTTAGCTCTGTCCTGCTCAGTGCTGTTACCCTGTTAATAACTTTTTTAAAAATTAAAGTTGAAAGCTAAGAAGAGTCAAGCTAGGTCAGCGCTCACAAGAGACACCTGCAAGAAAACAGGTGAGCTGCTGAAAAACTGTCTATTACTGATCCTTTCTTCTGCATAAACACCCCAGCTGGACACCACGGCTTCTGGAGGAGATGTAAAGCAAGGTTCAGTGCTCCTGCTCCCGGATTATACAGTGCATCTCCTAGGAAGAGCAACGCTCCTCCCAGTGTCTTCTCACACTGAGCCATCTCGCCTACCTCAATTGCTCTGAGATGTCAAATAAGACTGGAAGGCTTTCTCTCGCTCCCAGCCAGGTCGTCAGCGCTCGCAGTCTCCCACCCTGTGCCCCGCACCCCGCCGAGCCCTCCCCAGGGCTGCTGGAGCAGCAGCATCACTTCACATGTCTTCCCTGCACACAGCCCTGCAGAGTGCCTTTTCATCATTACATGATGTGCTGATTTTTGTCCTGCTGATAGCCTACTGTAACCCCAGATCCTTTTCCTGAAGTGTTGCCTAGCCTGCTATTTGCCATCTGCAGCAATTCTTGCCCCAAGCTATCACTTGGCCCTTTTATCTTTTTTTCCAGATCACCATTTCAATCTGTCCAGATTATTTTAAGAAAGCGCTCTGGTACTTCTTCCCCAAGAATCTGCAGTGCCTCCTGACTTTGTATCTCCTGTCAGTTTAACAAACGTATTCTCCATTCCATTACCCAGATTGATAATGAAAATATTGAGTAGAAATGGACAGGAGCCAGCCCTGCAGAGCCTCACATTTTCTGGGAATCCAAAATAAATGGGCTGGTCCATAAAGCCTTGACTCCTCTTTCGCCTCTGTTTTAAACACTGGTACCACTTGTACTGTTATCTTTCTTCCAGGCAACTTCCACCTTGCACGCACACCCAAAGCACGCTCCCGCAGCGCTGTGATGCTGCAGCCGGGTCTCTGGGGCATCTGAAGCTCCCAAGAACCTACTGAAAACACCTGAAATTGCAGTTGGAGGGGAGGTCTCCCCTCCATTAGAGGCACATGTGGGGCCTCTCACTCACAGCACCCTTGCTGAAAAAGCCTGGCACTCCAGTACTTCTGGCCTTGTGCTGCACAGGGCTCCCAACCAGCACCCTGGTTGCTGAAAGATGCAAATACGCTTTTCCTTTACAACAAAAATTGTTGCTTTTTTTTCCCCCCATTTAGCTTCCTAATCACAGCTAGCAAAGCGTGAAAATGCTATCCTGCATTATGCAATAACCCACTGAGAGCAGGGAGCGGGGGCATTTTGCATAAACCGTGTGCTGTAATGAAAAGCATTTCCCCCCCACCCCCATTTGCTAGGGGGCAAAAAAACCCAAACCCCCCACACAAAACAAACAAAACCTCTGTCCTCCAAGAGATGTTCGCTTTTACCAGCTGTTTGTTCCATTTTAGTCATTCATCTCCTGACAATATTTCTGACAAAAGCAGAGCAGAAATGGCTCAGTTTGCAATGAGCTGGGCTGTGTTCACCTCTACAAAAGCCACACACAGTTTTGCCCCAAATTCCACTAAAAAGAACAGGAAAAGCTGCTTCTCCAGCTGAGGGGCTGGGGTTTCCTTTTTGAAGGGAAAAAGCCATTATTTAGTTATTAAAGTGGAGAAATATCACTCTCTACAAGACACAGAGCACTGAAATGTTCTAAAATTAATAAACCAGTCTACTTGGTGGATTTTAAAATTAGAACTCATTTTTCAGAGAACCTGCATCCCAAGTTGCAGCCTGATGCAAATTAAAACAGTAATAAACACTTCAAAAACATGTCTCTAACAGAAATGCTAACAAATCCTTAACTATAATGCTAATGGCTTGCTAGGCAGCTCTATAATGTAAAATTAATCTTTAACATGTCTTAATTTTTTTTCCACCGGGTCATTTAATAATGTGATAACTCATTTCTTTCCTCTGCCTTCATCTCTCACATTGCCATGGAGACAATTGTGAATCAGATATAAATAAAAATACTCTAACACTGTGGCACCACATGTTCTTTTGATCCGTTGCCAACACGATTTTAAAATTACAGGAATTCACAGGAGCTCAATAATTAACAATTCATTTGCTAAGAAATCACTTCTTTTTAGCCAGTTTCCTGGTGATTTGCTAACTCAGGACTGCTCATAAACACGAGCAGAAAATTAAAAGTTCTGTATTTCCTTCCAAATACCTACCTTGCACTTCAATCAGCAACTTGGAGGCAAACAATTATTGCAGGCCAGGGCCTGAAAGCCTGCATTTGCTTTTGTGGTCTCATCAGTCTCAGTGTGATTTCCAATGGGAATAAATTCTGAGGCAATTTTTAATCGTTTGAGCTTGGAACTTAGTTACAAGGCAGACTAAAAGTATGCAGTGAACAAGTTTATTGCTGGCCTCTATTATCAGAAGTGTCAAAACGAGCACACGGATCCCTGCTTCTGTATTACTTTAAGTACATACAGCAGTAGAAAGATTAAGATTAATTATGCATTAATGATCTTGACACCCCTTAATTGCTACCTACTGATAGAGGCCATAATCCCTGATATTATCCACCTCCTCAGAAACCCTGATGCAAAACTCTCCTCCGTGACACTACTGCCATGATTTTGCAGAGGGGTAGGCCGGGGTCAGCGGGTTTTTAGACCCGAGGGTGCTGAATCCGACCGTTGCCGCGGGGCACGCAGCCTCAAGCAACTCCAGCACTCTCAACACCTTGTCACCGTCATCCTACATAACCTGTAATAACTTGTAGCTTGGCACTCGCAGCATGAGGACAGTCCTGGCACTGCACAGCTCACAATTAAGGACTTCAGCTTATTAAAGAACATCACAGTGTGCTTCAACCTTTGAAGTCAGGGAGGAGCTGACCATCTTGGGTTTTACAAAGCCTGTTATGCAACTCCAAATTTTTATTTGCAGTTAAATAAAATCCTCAGTTAAGCAGCATTCTTGTAGCGTTTACACAGTATTCTATTCAGCCTCACCAGGAATTTCCAGCCCCACATCCCAAGAGGAGAGGTGTTTCTCTGCACAGCATTTCCCATCTTCCACTGCCTTAGAAGTGGAAGGGGCAGCGTGGGCTGACCATGTTATTAATCATTGCCACGTCTCTTCCCTTCCAACATATAGGCTACGACTCTACAAATACCTCTGTGCGTCACAGGGAAATCTCACGCACGCCAGGTCTTGTAAAAAAGCCCCCAGCTGTAATAACTATTTTGTCCAAAAGGATTCAAAGTGATTTAAGAGCTCAACTCTGACTCTCAAGAGCAACATAAGCACCTAAGGAGTTTAAATAATAGCGAAGACTCAATGGCTCAGAGCTTACCTTCCTAATCTAATTCCCGCTGTAGCAGCTAATTGTAATTACTGATACAGCAAGGTACAGCTTCATACCAGCCCCATCCTTTTGGTGACTTACAATGATCTGCTTCTAGAGCAGACTAGAGGAAGAAAAGAAAAAAGAAAGGGGAAAAAAAAGGAAAAAAGGTCATACTTTCCCACATGAGAGCTGCTTAGGGCTGGTCCATGGGGAAATAACACATGTCGACCAGCCCTAGCAGCTGTCTGCAGAGAGAGCACTCCAACGGCAGCTGCTCCAGCATCAGCTCTGCCCTCTCCTCCTCTGCAGTAAATCACAGGTGGACAAATCCACCGGCCAATATCCTCAGAAATGGGACACCAGCGCACTTGAGGCATTCGCCCTTTCTCTGTCAGCACGTACAGGGCAACGGCATTCAAACCCTGCTTCAAATCCAAACACTAAATAAATACAATAGATACTGATTGGATAAAACCTAACAAGGAATCCATGGCTGGCGATCAGCATGGAAATATAAACACAGAGCACCAATTTCGTATAAAGGTAAATTCAGTCTTTTGTACCTCCCTGCCACTAGGTCCTGGCATTTTATCAAGCAAAGCAAGCTGATATATTAGTGAGAGACACAAATAACCCAAAAATGCAGGAAAACTGCATAGTGTTCAGTTCTGCACAGTGGAAAACACCAGGCCCACTGCCATGGGACAGGCGAGCAGGGACGGACAGACCTGTCGCACACAGACACACCGCCTTCCAATTCCCAGGACATGCCAAATAGCCATGGGAGGTGCAGGAGGATGAAACCTGGCTTCCTTACTTTTTGCATAACTTGACCTAAGAAACTAAGCAGCCAGGAGTGGATTCGGGGAAAATAAGTTACTACAGCGGCTTTAGCCTCCTGCATAGCTCTGCCATAGCAAAGCTGTACGACTTCCACATTGCTTAACGGGCAGCCTTTTGCCTACTGTGTATGTCCAATTTCTCCCTTTGATCTGGCTCGGTAGTCTAAAAATAAAGTTAAAATATAAACATCGACATCCACATCACAAAGAGCGCCAAAGCAGGAGGGGATTTTTAGTTGAGGGAGAAGGCTTAATCCACAAAATAGCTTTGACATTTTGTCGTACTCACTGAAAAACTCCGCAACACCTACAGCCTGGCTAAGACATTTGAAAATACAGATGAGCTTCCAATCGATACACAGCCTATCCTTGGGAGAAAAGCAAGGCATAATGCTGCCATGTTATATATATGCTATCCCAGCTGGACAAATCAATGATTCATGGTTTTTCTGAACGCCAGGCTCTACCATACCCTTCCTGCTCCTCGCTGGTGCATGGGGCTCTCAATCAGCCTGAAAATATTTCTGATAGCATGAACTGGTCTGGTGACCTGGCCTCCGTTGTGGTGTTTTCAAGACCCGCCTGGACAAGGTCCTGTGCAGCTTGCTGTAGGTGACCCTGCTTCGGCAGGAGGGTTGGACTAGATGACCCACAGAGGT